>ERZ781272.82-NODE-82-length-137568-cov-9.433152_pt1 | contig 137568 bp, 121 predicted proteins | sample MGYA00375850_ERZ781272 | MGnify/ENA primary metagenome ERZ781272 (study PRJEB29790, sample SAMN06051246) | human gut metagenome | host: Homo sapiens | place: USA: Cincinnati, Ohio | collected 2013-06-21 | study: EMG produced TPA metagenomics assembly of the Gut...
TTCCATAATCAATATAAAAAAGCAGTATAAAAAATATCGCCAGCCAATACATGGCTGACGATTCAGATAATTTATTATTTTTTATTGTCCTCTTGACAGGTAGCACACCATGGCATATGGATATATAATATCCGTAAATTCCATGTTCAAACTATGAAGATTGTCTTTTTGATTACATGTAAATATATTTATAATTTAAAATCGATTACCAATCTATTCTGGAGCAGGTAATACTACAATGTGTACTTTATCAATACGATTTTTATCAACTGCATCGACTGTATAGATTACGTGATCATCTTCAACTGTTTCACCTTGAGAAGGAAGATGGTCTAATAATCCGATTATGTGACCGGCAATCGAATCATAATCATCAGATTCAATATTAAGGCCAATAATTTCGTTAATATCATTAAGCTTGGTATTACCATCTGCTATAAATTCATTCTCGCTAATGCATTGGATAGAATCTTCTTCATCAGAGTCATACTCATCACGAATATCACCAACGATTTCCTCAATTAAATCCTCTAATGTAAGTAGACCGGCAGTTGCACCGTACTCATCTAACACGATAGCAAGAGGTATCGATTCTTTTTTCATCTCTACGAATAATTCAGAAGTCTTCTTGTATTCGTATGTGAAGTAAGGATCTCTCATGATATCCTTCAAACGGAAGTCTTCTTTATTACCTTGATAGAAAAAGACGTCTTTTAAGTTGACAATACCAACAATATTGTCTCTTGTCTCTTGATAAACAGGCATTCTCGTGAATTTTTCAATTAAGAATGTATTAACAAGCTCATCATAAGTAAGATCGATATCTGCAAATTCCATATCGATACGAGGTACCATCACGTCTTTTGCAAGTGAATCACCAAAATCAACAACATTGGTTATCATTCTACGTTCTTCACTTTCAATAATACCCTCTTCATGACTTACATCAACTATAGTACGGAGTTCATTTTCTGTTATAGCAGAAACTCTTTTATTAGGATCAACACGTAACAGACGAAGTATCGTTAGTGAAATTCGATTCACGATATAGATAACCGGTGTTAACAGTTGAGTTAAAAAGTAAATCACTCCTGCATATTGTAAAGAAAGTTTCTCGGCATAAATAGTTGCTAGTGTTTTAGGTGTTATTTCACCAAATATTAAAATCATGATAGTAACAATACCAGTTGCAATACCAGCACCAACACTTCCAAAATGATCAATTGCAAGGGAAGTAGCAATTGAAGAAGCGGATAGGTTTACAATGTTGTTACCAATTAAGATTGCACTTAGCATCTTAGAAGGGTCTTCAATAAGTTTTACGACTGTTTTTGCACCTTTTACATTCTCATCAGCTAAACTTCGAATACGTAATTTGTTTATCGTCGTTAAAGCAGTTTCTGCAGAAGAGAAAAAGCAAGAAAGTAGTAGTAGAATTAGTAAAATAATAATCTGCGTGACATCACTCGGGTCCAAAGTATCATCTCCATTTTTCAATATAGTTTGTCTTAGTATAACATATTATGAAATATGTTCGTTAATAAAATTTTTACAAAAGAATTATAAATTAAAATTAATAAATTTTATTATAAAATCTGGTATTTACAAAATCTAAGATTTACAAAATCTAAGATTTACAAAATCTTTGTTATAGATAAGTTATGTGTTTTAGATAAATCAACAATTGTATCTTTCAGCTTAATTACCGGTTTGGATAATGCGTTCTTGTTAAGTAGGATAATTTCACCTTGTCGTCCATCACTAAGCTGAACGTTGTTATTAATGTAAGTTTGGCCAATTCTCTCTAAGAAATTAATAAGAATTTTTGCATCATATTTTTGGAAACCTTCATCTTCGAATAGTCGAATAACTTCGAAGGGGCAAAGAGCATCGCGGTATGAACGCTTAGAAGTCATTGCGTCGTAGATATCTGCGATAGCTATAATCTTAGCAAATTCATTAATATTATCACCTTTTAACATTGATGGATAACCGGATCCATCGCATCTTTCATGATGTTTTAAAACTGCTTCTTTAATACGTGGATCGAGGTCTTCGTCTTTGATTAAATCATAGCCCATAATAGGATGTAATTTAATTAATTGGAATTCTTCGTCCGTTAGTTTGTCAGGTTTTTTCAAGATATCTTCTGGTACCATTAATTTTCCAATATCATGTAACAGACCTGCTAAGGTAAGTACTTCAAGATCTTGTTCATTGTAACCAATCCAGTTACCAATAACATTACTGATTAAGGCAACATTCAAGGAATGGGAGTATGTGGAATCATTATAGTCTTCTATGTTGTGCAACATATCGAAGACACTAATGGTTGTATCGCTCTTACTTAATACTGTGTAAGGTTCTTTTTTTAATTTCTTTAAATCCACTTCATCAGTTTTGTTAACAAAAGTTATGATATCGGATTGAAATTGTTTTACATTAGCACTAAATGATTTCTTGAATTCATGAAATCGTTCGCTATTTTTAATTCGTTTTGAATAAGTGTCAGTATTAATGACGGGTGAAGTTTGTTTAACTTCAGTAATAATCTCTTTATCGTATACACTAATCTTCATTACGGAGTAAAAGGTAAGCATCTCTTTTACTTTGCTATTAACTTCTGTTCCCTCAGCAACTAATAATTGTCCAGCTGAATTAAATACATCTTTTGATATACACATTCCATTCTTAGCTTGAAATGTGAAAATATTGCGTGACTTCATTAGTGAAAACCTCCCTATCTACATTAACATCCAAATCCTTTTGAGCTGTTGTTAGATAAGTGAATTTACTTGTCCCCCCATATATTCGACTTATCTTTATACAATAGGAAGTTCGATAACGAAACTTCCTATTGTATTTGTTGGTAATAGGTATATCTCTGATTTTACAAAGAGCCTATAAAGTAGACTATAATTCATTACGAATTGATACTATAAGTGAGTTGGTTTAGTCTTCATTTGTAGCCATATTCATAATTTGACGTTTTCTAGCTAATTCGTCATTATCAAGATATTCATCATATGTTGTAATCTTGTCGATTAACCCTGTTGGAGTTATCTCCATAATACGATTTGCAATAGTTTGAATAAACTGATGATCCTGTGAAGAGAATAGCAATACACCAGGGAACTTAATTAAACCATTGTTTAATGCTGTGATTGATTCCATATCTAAATGGTTTGTAGGTTCGTCCATAACTAAAACGTTAGAACCTAGAATCATCATCTTAGAAAGCATACAACGTACTTTTTCTCCACCGGATAATACATTAACTTTCTTAACTCCTTCTTCACCAGCAAATAACATTCTACCAAGGAATCCACGAACATACGTAACATCCTTTTCAGGTGAGAACTGCATTAACCAGTCAACGATCATCTCATCGCCAGAGAAGTCTTTTGTATTATCTTTTGGGAAGTATGAATGGTTTGTAGTGATTCCCCATTTGTATTCGCCTTCATCTGGTTCCATTTCACCAGTTAAAATCTTGAATAGAGTAGTAGTAGCTAATGTGTTAGGTCCAACGAAAGCTACTTTATCGTCTTTACCTATAATAAAGGAAATATTATCAAGAACTTTCACGCCATCAATTGTCTTTGAAAGATTCGTAACAGTAAGTACTTCGTTACCGATATCTCTTGTTGGTCTGAAATCGATGTAAGGGTACTTACGGCTTGAAGGACGGATATCATCAAGTTCGATTTTTTCAAGTGCTTTCTTACGAGAAGTCGCTTGCTTTGATTTAGAAGCATTCGCACTAAATCTTTGAATGAAATCTTGTAATTCCTTAATCTTTTCTTCTTTCTTTTTGTTTGCTTCCTTCATCTGTTTAACCATTAATTGGCTTGATTCATACCAGAAATCATAATTACCTGCATATAATTGAATTTTAGCATAATCAATATCAGCAGTATGTGTACAAACTTTGTTCAAGAAGTAACGGTCATGGGATACAACGATTACAGTATTTTCAAAGTTAATTAAGAATTCTTCTAACCAACGAATCGCTTCAAGGTCAAGGTGGTTAGTAGGCTCATCTAGTAATAGAATATCTGGGTTCCCAAATAATGCTTGAGCAAGTAATACTTTGACTTTTTCACTACCAGTTAATTCTGACATTAATTTGTAGTGTAACTCGTTATCAATACCTAAACCATTTAATAAAGTAGAAGCATCAGACTCCGCTTCCCAACCATTTAAGGTAGCAAATTCACCTTCTAATTCACTAGCTTTGATACCATCTTCTTCAGTGAAATCTTCTTTAGCGTAGATTTCATCTTTTTCTTTCATGATATCATATAGTCTCTTATTACCCATGATAACAGTACTTAAAACATCGAATTCATCGTATTTGAAGTGGTCCTGTTGTAAGAATGACAATCTTTGTCCTGGAGTAATAACGATATCACCTTGTGTAGGTTCAATCTGTCCTGAAAGTATTTTAAGGAAAGTAGATTTACCAGCACCGTTGGCACCAATTAAACCATAACAATTTCCTTCGGTAAACTTAATATTAACTTCTTCAAAAAGTGCACGTTTACCTAATCTTAGTGTAACATTACATGCTTGTATCATAATTTAAAACCTTTCTATGTTTTCCTTACTAGTTTTTATATACATTCGTATCAGTTTTTAACTGACTCGTTGACTAGTATAAAAATGAATATTTAATCTCAGTCTCTATTTTACCGTATATTTGGCATTTTGCAAGTGTTTTTTGTTTAATATAGGGAAAGGAAAGTGGAAAAAGTACGCTAACTGCTACCTATTTTAGGGATTGTAACAACTTAACACATAAGCTATAATAGAAATTAGTGAAAATAGGCCAATTATTTGTAGTAGTATTTGTATTAAATTCTAGTAAATGGCTGATAAAAAAGTAAAGTGAAAGTGAGTAATTACATGAATTTGTTAACAATAGATAAAGTTACAAAAGGATATACAGACAAAATATTATTCAAAGAGGTCTCTCTAGGTATTCAAGAGGGTGATAAGATCGGAGTAATCGGTATTAATGGTACTGGAAAATCGACTTTATTAAAGATCATTTCGGGGATTGAAGAAGCAGATGCGGGCGAGGTTACAACAGGTAGAAACATTAAGATTGAATATTTAGCACAGCAACCGGAATTTGATGTCTCTAAAAATATTCTTGAAAATGTTATGCTTCAGGATCAAGATTCCCATGAAAAAGATTGGAATAAAGAAGCAGATGCCAAGGCAATGTTAGATAAATTAGGAATCCGTAATTACGATGGAAGAGTTGATGTATTGTCAGGTGGTCAAAGAAAACGTCTAGCGCTTGTAAGAGCAATTCTTAACCCTGCGGACATTCTTGTATTAGATGAACCTACTAATCATTTAGACAACGATATGGCAGAGTGGCTTGAGAAATATCTAAATCAATACCGTGGGGCGATTGTTATGGTTACCCATGATAGATATTTCCTAGATAAAGTTACTAACCGTATTGTAGAGATAGATAATGGTAATCTCTACAGTTATGCAGGTGGTTATACCAGCTTTCTTGAATTAAAAGCACAAAGAGAAGAGATGGAGCTTGCCACAGAACGTAAGAATAAGAGTCTATATCGACAGGACCTTGAATGGATGATGCGTGGTGCTAGAGCAAGATCCACAAAACAAAAAGCCCATATCGAACGTTTTGAACAATTACGTGATAGAGAAAAACCAAAAGAAGCAGCATCTGTTGAGATGAACTCGGTGGCTTCAAGATTAGGTAAGAAGACAATTGAATTAAATGAGATATCTAAATCATATGGGGACAAGGTTTTATTCCGTGACTTCACATATATTTTACTAAAGAATGACCGAATTGGCATTATAGGAAAGAATGGTTGTGGTAAATCTACCTTGTTAAAAGTTATTAATGGGATTATAGCACCAGACTCTGGTTATGTAGAGATTGGTGAAACAGTTAAAATCGGTTATTTCTCGCAAGAGAATGAAGAGATGGACCCAAACATTAAGGTTATTGATTATGTTAAGAGTGTGGCAGAATATATTACCACAAATGAAGGTAGTATCACAGCCTCTCAGATGTTAGAGAAATTCTTATTCACAGGAGCTATGCAGTATTCACTAATCGGTAAGTTATCAGGTGGTGAAAAACGCCGTCTCTACCTATTATATGTATTAATGGGTGCACCTAATGTTTTGATTTTAGATGAGCCTACTAATGATTTAGATATTCAGACGCTAACAATTCTTGAGCACTATTTAGATACATTCCCAGGTATCGTAGTAACAGTATCCCATGATCGTTATTTCTTAGATCGTATGGTTAATCGTATCTTTGCTTTTGAAGGAGATGGCTTAGTTAAACAATATGAGGGTGGATACAGTGATTATATGTTAACAAAGGGGGATGATATCCCTGAGGAGAAGAAGACAGAGAAGCCAAAAGAAGAGAAAAAGAGTTATCAAAAAGATCGTTCAAGTCAATTAAAGTTCACTTATAGTGAACAAAAAGAATATGACACAATCGATGATGATATCGCTAATTTAGAAGCAAATATCGAGAAACTAGAAGCAGATATGATAAGTAACGCCTCTAATTATGGTAAATTGAATGAATTAATGAAGGAAAAAGAAGAGAAGGAAAAGCAGCTTGAGCTCAAGATGGAACGATGGATGTATTTAACAGAGCTTGCACAGAAGATCGAAGAAAGTAAGTAAGGATTAGAGCGTCAAAAGGCACCCGAATCAAAGTAAGACAATTACCTAAAAAACAGTAAGGAGAGGAAGTATGAATCAATTTAGATTTAGAAAAGGAACTCCTTTACCACTTGGAGTAACTAAAGAGAATGAGTCAATTAATTTTTCTATAGCAGCACCAAATTGTGAAGTATGCAAGCTTGTATTACTGCATAAGAAAAATCAGAAGAAGGACCAAGATGTACTGATTCCCATAGATTATCGTTTTGGAGATGTCTTTTCTATTATTATAGAGGACCTACCATATGAAGAGTATGAGTATGTATATGAATTAGATGGACAAGTTATTGTTGACCCATATGCTAAGGTAATTATAGGAAGAGAAAAATGGGGAAGTTATAGTCATTATTTTGATAACTACTCAGTACGTGGTGGATTTTCGTTTCATGATTTTGATTGGAAGGAAGATAGACCTCTTGAGATTCCTTATAAAGATTTGATTATCTATAAGATGCATGTTAGGGGATTTACCAAACATAGCTCTTCTAAAACTGGAAAAGCTGCAGGTACGTTTAAAGGTGTTGTAGATAAGATTTCTTATCTGAAAGAACTTGGAGTCAACGCTGTTCTCTTGATGCCGATCGTTGAATTTGACGAGATACTAATAGAAGAGAATTATATGCGTTCTCCAGGAACACAAGATAAGAATGAAGAGAATGATTACGAGTTTATTAATATTGCTAAAGATGAAAGCACCTACCGAGAGACAATGTTGCGTGATGTGCATGTTGGTAACGGTAAACAAGAACAGAAGATTCGTATTCCGTATAGAATCAACTATTGGGGGTACAGCAAGAATAATTATTACTTTGCACCAAAGTCATCATATGCATGTGATCCAGCTAATGCGGTGGAAGAGTTAAAGACAATGATTAGGGAGTTACATGGTGCAGGCATTGAAGTTCTAATGGAGTTTAATTTCACGCCAGATGTAACGCAACAGACAATTCTTGATTGTTTACATTATTGGGTTTTTACGTATCATATTGATGGCTTTAGTGTGAATAATAATGTAGTATCTACTAAGATACTATCTTCTGACCCAGTGCTGTCACGTACAAAATTATTAGCAACTTCATGGGAGATAACCCAGAACTATACTAATACAAATCACAAACCCTATCGCAATCTGGCGGAATGCAATGATGGCTTCCAGATAGATGCAAGAAGATATCTCAAGAGTGATGAGGAACAGGTGAATGCATTTGCATATCGGGTTAAAAGGAATCCAGCCGATTGTGCAGTTGTTAATTACATAACGAATAATAACGGATTTACATTAATGGATCTGGTTTGTTATGATGTGAAACATAACTATGCAAACGGAGAAGAAAATAAGGATGGAACTGACTACAATTATAGCTGGAACTGTGGAACAGAAGGCAAATCTGGTAAGAAAAAGATTAAAGAGCTTCGAAAACAGCAGATAAGAAATGCTCTTGTAATGCTACTGTTAAGTCAAGGTACTCCTATGATTATGATGGGAGATGAGTTTGGCAATTCACAGGAAGGCAATAATAATGCGTATTGTCAGGATAACGCTATCTCTTGGCTTAATTGGAATAATAGGATTCAGAATGAAGATCTTGAAGAATTTGTTAAAGAGTTAATTAAAATTCGCAAGAGTCAAGGGGTATTTGGCAAAGAACAAGAATATCGAATGATGGACTATCAATCTTGTGGTTGTCCAGACATGTCTTATCATGGAACGAAGGCTTGGTACCCTGATTTTTCATACTATAGTCGTATGTTTGCTGTTATGTATAGTGGTCAGTATGTATCAAGTGAAGAGAATAAGTTGGATTCTTTTTTCTATGTGGCGTACAACATGCATTGGGAAAATCATGAGTTTGATTTACCACAATTACCGATGGGACAACATTGGGAAGTCTATATCAACACAGCAACAGCCAATGAGAAAAGTATGCGTCAAAACAATCGTACAGTTCTAGTTGCACCTAGGTCAATTGTTGTTTTAAAAAGCGAGGAAGGAAAGTAAAAGGAGGAGACAAGTGAGCGTATTCGCATTAAAGGTACTAGCAATACTAGCAATGTTACTTGATCATATTGCAGCGGTATTTTTGCCAGACGGAACTATGCCATATATGTTAATGAGAGGATTTGGAAGAATTTCATTCCCAATCTTTTGTTTTCTAATTGTGGAAGGATATTTTCATACAAGAAACGTGAAGAAATATATGCTTAGATTAGCGGGGTTTGCAATTATATCAGAGATACCATTTGATATATGTTTTTATCATAAGTTCTTCTATTGGCAACATCAAAATGTCTTCTTTACGTTACTATTAGGACTTGTTGCAATCTATGCAATTGACGAGATAAGAAAACATTTTGCGGAATCGTATTTGAAAACAGTAGTATTACAATTCTCGGTAATCATTCTTGCAATGATAGCTGCCTTGTTTTTAAGTACCGATTACAACATGTTAGGAATCCTGATAATTATGGTATTCTATGTGAACCGTGGAAATATGGTACAGGTTGCAATATCATTATTTGTTGTTACATTCTGTTTAGGAAACACATTACAATTATATTCCCTTTTGGCTCTAATTCCACTCTATCTATATAATGGGAAAAAAGGACCAAGTATGCGATATGTATTCTACGTATTCTATCCAGCACACTTGTTGATACTGTATGCTATATCAACTTTGATTTAAAGAACTAAGAAATTAATAGGAGTACGGGATAAAGAGGTTTCTTAATAAATAGTAATAGTTACTTAATTAATAAACATAATCAATTAAGGCTACAATTAACAGCTGTTACACTAACTTATAAATAGCCAACGAGCAGTAAGCTGAATAAACAGTTGTAGAAAACCTTATCCTGTTTTTAGCATAAAAAGCAATGAAATGCAACGTTAAAAAAACAACCTCCGCAAGGTGTGTGCCAGTGACGGATTTAAATCCGTCAAATGGCATTCAACTTACGGAGGTTGTTTTTTTACCGGTGTGTGAATGCTTTTTAAGCTAAAAACAAATTGTATACATTACAACAACTGTTTATTCAGCTTACGTCACTTTCTAAAAGTAGTGTAACAACCACACAAATCTATTCTTCTTCATCAATATGATGATTTCTTACGATACGGTCATATAAGTCAATCTTGCAGAAACTCCTATCAGTATCAAAGTGACGGCAAGTAACACAAGATTTTTTATCAAAATTACTAGAATTAGAAACGTAATTTTTTTGTATTGGTAAATATTCGCTGCAATGAAGGGCAACATTTTCATATGCTTTACTGCTTGCTCTCATGGTAAAACTCCTTTCAAACTAAACATATAGTCTTAATTTTAGTATGAACGGTTTTTAACGTTTTATACTTGAACTTCTTTTATGTCTAGCTAATTTGAACATTTAGTACTTAAGCAGTAAAGAAGGTATGAAGTAATTGATTCATATACGTTTGATCTTTTACTCCCATTAATTCTCTAGCGGAATGCATTGCAAGCATTGGAATACCAAGGTCAACTGTTAACATAGGAATCTGTGATGAAACTAAAGAACCAAGAGTTCCACCCCCTGCAATATCGGAACGGTTTACGTATTTTTGATATTTCACATTTCCTGATTCGCATATTTGTTGAAGAGTAGCAATAGCCTTTGAGTCAGTAGCATATTTTTGATTGTTATTGATTTTGATAACAATACCTTCATTCAACTTAGCGAATGTTGTTGGATCGCTTTTTTCTGAATGATTTGGGTGAATGGCATGAGCTACATCCACTGATAAGTGCATACTTCTCATCATAGCTTCTAAGCAACGAGTATGTGAGAAGCCAAGACCTTCGTAAATCTTTTCTAGCAACATAGTCATAAGTGTTGAATCGGCACCTTGTTTTGTTTTACTACCAACTTCTTCATTATCGAATAAAGCGATAACATTAATACCATCGTTTCGATTTTTGTTTGTAATGGCAAGAAGTGCACCATAAGTAGAAGTAAGGTTATCAAGACGTGGACAAGAGATAAATTCTTCTTCGGCACCAACTAGTTGACCTTTTTCTGAATTATAGATATATAATTCGAAATCAAGAATTTTATCTGCCTCAACGCCAAGTTCTTTAGCTAAGAAGTTCATAAAATAACCGTCTTTATTCAGATTATCGTTAACTAGCCCGATGATAGGAATCATGTCTGTTTGGCGATTAAGTTCTACACCTTTATTTACTTCACGATTCATATGAATTGCTAAATTCGGAATTGTAAGAACAGGTTTTCTCACATCAATAAAATGCATCTCAGGTTCAAAGACTTTGTTACTTGCAATAGCTACGCGACCTGCTATTGATAGAGGACGATCAAGCCAAGTATTTAGAATAGGACCACCATAGATTTCTGTATTAATCTTTCTATATCCATTGCTTGACATATCTGCAAGTGGTTTAATCATTAGGCATGGGTGATCAGTATGTGTAGCAACAATTCTAAAATCTGAAGAATCTACTGTATTTTCACCAATACTGAAAGCAAATAAAGTCGATGGATAAGGAATTGTATAGTAATTACCTCCTTTTTCTAAAGACCATGGTTGCTTCATATCTAATTCCGTAAAACCATTTTCTTGAAGCAGTGAGGCACTCTTAGCTACTACATGAAATGGTGAAGTTGCTGTCTCAATAAATTCCATTAATTCTATTGCATCTTTTTTAAAATCCATAATTTATTCCTCCATAATTATCGGTTTTCGCTTTTCATAATCTATATTTATGTTTTGTGAAAAGTTATTTTGTGGTATAATGTAGCTTATGAGAAGTAACGATATTACTTCCGATAAGTTACACTGTCGTCACTTCGTTCCTCGGTGTAACAAGCTCCAGAATTCTGTCGCTAACTTATCGGGAAAAACAAATGCTCACTTCGTTCGCGCTTGTTTTACTTCTGATAAGTTACATTATACGAAGTATTATTATAAAAAACAAGTTGTAACTATACAGGACTTTGTCCTTCTTAGTCACAACCAAGGGAGGATTATGGTCTCTTTACATGTTATCGATGTGAAATCATTTATGAATCATTTACTAATTCAGAATGTTTTTGATAATTTTTTGCTATCTGAATTAGAAATTATTACTTATAATCAATTTAAAATTAATGGAAAGTTGAATACAAGCTGGTACGATGAAGAAGAAAAGGAAGCGTTAGAAGATCGACAGTATTCTAATTGGTCTGATATTAAGCCAATTGCTTTTTCTCTTATGAAGGGAAAGAAAGTACCAGCTATGTTTAAAATTGTACTTATCTTATCACCTGCTAACACGAGGAAGATTATTGAGAAATCGTTACCGAATTTTGATTTGTCGCAAATTGGTTCTCTTTTTCTTAATATTCGTTACGAGAATGGAAGTTTACATCTAATCACAGGGGTATCCATGAAGGTGTTTACAATGGATAAAACAGTAGAGCAGGAATGGGATAGCAATATGAAACGATTCTTGAAACATTTTGAAATTGTCTTTGAGGAAGAATAGATATTCTCTAAATTGTACATGAAATTAATTTATTAGCACTCACCTTAGATGAGTGCTAATTTTTTCTTGACTTTTGTTTTAACTCGTATTAATATTATTATCAGTAAGTGACATTAAGTCATTTTTATAACGAGAATATTAAGTTCACAAAGTATTTTTTATTATTATATAAATAATCAAAGGAGAGATTGTAATGAGTAGAGAACAAGGAAGCTTATCAATTAATTCAGAAAATATTTTCCCAATTATTAAGAAATGGTTATATTCAGACCATGATATCTTCTATAGAGAGCTTATATCAAACGGTTGTGATGCAATTACTAAATTAAAGAAATTATCCATTATGGGTGAATATGAAGAAGTAGATGGTGAAAAATATCGTCTTGATGTAATTGTTAGTCCAGAAAACAAAACAATTAAAATTATTGATAATGGTATTGGTATGACTATCGATGAGGTAAAACAATACATCAATCAAATCGCTTTCTCTGGTGCTGAAGCATTCTTAGCACAATATAAAGATAAAACAAACGAAGAACAAATCATCGGACACTTTGGTTTAGGTTTCTATTCTGCATTCATGGTAGCAGATAGAGTTACGATTGATACGTTATCATACAAACCAGGTTCAACAAGTGTTCATTGGGAATCTGAAGGTGGTACTGAATTCGAGATGTCAGAAGGCGACAAAGAGACAAGAGGTACTGAAATAACACTTTATTTAAATGAAGATAGCTATGAATTCTCTAACGAATATCGTGCAAAAGAAGTAATTCAGAAATACTGTTCATTCATGCCAGTAGAAATCTACTTCACTAACGCAGATGCCCCTATTGAAGAGAAAAAAGAAGATCTAGAAGAAGTAATTGATGCAGAAGTTGATGCAGAGGGCAATGCAGTTGAGAACGTAGATGCAGAAGATACAGAAGCTTCTGAAGAAGAAAAAGTAGAGGATAAAGGACCAAAGCCTCTTAATAATCCAACTCCATTATGGACAAAACATCCTAATGATTGTACAGAAGAAGAATATAAAGAATTTTACCGCAATGTATTCCATGATTTCAAAGAACCATTATTCTGGATTCACTTAAACATGGATTATCCATTTAACTTAAAGGGTATCTTATATTTCCCTAAAATTAATACAGAATATGATTCTGTTGAAGGTACAATCAAATTATATAACAACCAAGTATTCATCGCTGATAATATCAAAGAAGTTATTCCAGAATTCTTAATGTTATTAAAAGGTGTTATTGATTGTCCAGACTTACCACTTAACGTATCAAGAAGTGCATTACAAAACGATGGTTTTGTTAAGAAAATCTCTGAGTACATCACTAAGAAAGTTGCTGATAAACTTTCAGGTATGTACAAAGTTGAAAAAGAATCTTATGAAAAATACTGGGATGACATTAGCCCATTCATCAAATATGGTTGCTTAAAAGATGATAAATTCCGTGAAAAGATGAAAGATTTCATTATCTTCAAGAATTTAGAAGGTAAATATATTACATTACCAGAATATACAGAAGCAAACAAAGAAAAAGCAAATGATAAGATCTATTATGCAACTGACTTACAACAACAAAGTCAATATATTAATATGTTCAAAGAAGCAGGAATCGATGCTCTTGTATTAACACATAATATTGATCAACCATTCATCTCTCAATTAGAACAACAAGACGATAAACTTCACTTCCAAAGAATTGATGCAGATCTTACTGACAGTTTCAAGGAAGAAGTAGCTGAAGGTGAAGAAGCTGATAAGTTAAAAGAAAAAACAGATGCTCTTACAGAGTTATTTAGAAAAGTTCTTAACAAAGAGAAACTTGAAGTTAAAGTTGAGAAGTTAAAGAATGAAAATGTTTCTTCTATGGTAACTCTTTCAGAAGAGAGTCGTAGAATGCAAGATATGATGAAGATGTACAATATGTATGGAATGGATCCTGGCATGTTTGGCTCAACTGAGACATTAGTTCTTAATGCAAACAATAAGTTAGTTCAATACATTTTCGAGCACAAAGATGATGATGTATCAATCTTCTGTGAACAATTATATGATTTAGCATTATTAAGCCATAAACCATTAGATGCAGAAGCTATGACAAAATTCATTAATAGAAGTAATGAAATCATGTTAAAGATGGCTAAATAATTTAAATGATTAAGGAAATATAGACCAAATATCCCATAAGGTATGTTTAAAAATATACTTTATGGGGTATTCTATGTTTATAGTATGGTAACTAAATAGTTACATAGAATGTTCTTATTTTAAGATGCAGTTTTGATTGACCACTATAAGAATATATGCTATTATATATAGTAATTAAAACTACATAATAAAGTTTGTTAATGCTTTAGATGGTGAGTGTTTGGTTACTGTATTTAGGAGGAACGATGATGAGTTATAAAATAATCGGTGATAGTTGTATGGATCTTTCAGAAGAGCTAAAAAAGGAAAATAACTTTCAAATAGTACCTTTATGTCTTGATATAGATGGATATTTGATTACAGATGATGATACGTTTGATCAGAAAGACTTTTTAAAAAGAATGGCAGCGAGTCCAAATTGTCCAAAATCATCTTGCCCTTCACCAGATGCGTATATGAAAGCTTTTGATGGACCAGAAGATCATGTCTATGTTGTTACATTATCATCAAAATTAAGCGGTTCATATGACAGTGCAATGTTAGCAAAACGTTTATATCTTGAAGATAATGCAGATAAGAAAATAGAGATAATCGATTCAAAATCCGCTTCTGTAGGTCAAACATTAATTGCTTTGAAAGCGAAGCAATTAGAAGAAGAGGGCAAGAGTTTTGAAGAAGTAGTTCGTGAAACTAGTGAATTTCGTGACAATTTGAGCACAAAGTTCGTATTAGAGTCATTAGAGACATTACGTAAAAATGGACGTCTTAGTAATTTAAAAGCAGTCATTGCAAGCGCACTCAATATTAAACCAGTAATGCGTGGAATGGACGGTACAATTGAGAAGATAGATCAAGCAAGAGGAATCAATAAGACGTTAGTATTAATGGCAGACTTAATCAAGAAAGATGCTACAAACTTTGCGAATCGCACACTAGCAATTGCGCATTGTAATAATTATGAGAGAGCAGTCTTTGTTAAAGATGAGATACTAAAACGTGTACCATTCAAAGATTACTTTATTTGTGACACAGCAGGAATTAGTTCACTATATGCGAATGATGGTGGAATTATTGTTAGTTATTAATTAAATTGATACGTGAGTCACTTAATATCAGACCTAGATAGGGCAAAATTAGCCCCATCTTAGGTCTGTTTTTTTATGACTTATAATGGCACGAGTCGCTTTCTTACAGGAATTGCTTTCTTAATAAGGTAACCCATATTATTTGGTTACATATAATAAAATATGAACTTAGGTATCCGCCTGATAGATAGGAGGCCAAATATGAGGGAACTACTAAAAATAGAGAACTTAAGTTATTCTTACCATACACTGTCGGGTGAGACAACAGCATTAGCTGATGTTAATTTTTCCGTATCTGAGGGTGAATTTGTAGCAATTGTTGGACCAAGTGGTTGCGGAAAATCAACAATGTTATCGTTAATAGCAGGACTTATTACACCGAGCAGTGGAAATATCTATATTAATGGGAAAGAAGCGAAAACTTCAGGAAAGAACATAGGATATATGCTGCAAAAAGATCATTTGCTAGAGTGGAGATCGACACTAAAAAACCTCACTCTGGGGCTTGAAATTCAGCATAAATTAACAGAAGAAAGTTATGTAATCATTAATAAGATGTTAGACACGTATGGCTTAATCACATTCCGTGACTCAAAACCATCACAATTATCTGGAGGTATGAGGCAACGTGCAGCATTAATTCGTACCTTATTAATGGAACCAGATATCTTATTACTTGATGAGCCATTCTCGGCACTAGATTACCAAACACGTCTTGAAGTTTCAGATGATATATGGGGTATCATTCGCAAAGAAAAGAAAACAGCAGTATTGATTACGCATGATATTGCAGAAGCGGTAAGTATGGCCGATCGGATTATAGTCTTGACAGATAGACCAGCTACGGTAAAGACGATTATAAATGTAGATCTAACTGTGGAAGGGGAGAGAACACCTTTTGCTGCAAGAAGTGCACCTCAGTTCAAAGACTACTTCAACTTAATATGGAAGGAGTTGAATCAGCATGAGGACATTACGAAGCTTAGAGCGTAGCTATAAGAAAAGCTCCGATATGGTATCCTCTGCACAGCGTGCATATGTAGCAGCATATATAACCAAAATGAAACGAGTTCGTTTAGCTCAAATTTTGATTCTAGTTATATTCCTTAGTGTATGGGAGATAGCGACTAGACTGGGGATTATAGACCCATTTGTATTCAGTAGCCCTAGTCGTGTTATCGAATGTATCTATACTATGGTTTTAGATGGTAGTTTGTTTAGGCATATAGGAATAACATTATTAGAAACATTTGTTAGTTTTGCATTAGTTATCATATTGGGTCTATTAATTGCGATTTTACTTTGGTGGAATGATAGCGTTTCTAAAGTATTAGAACCATATCTAGTTATTTTAAATAGTTTACCTAAATCAGCATTAGCTCCTGTATTTATTGTTTGGTTGGGTAATAATATGAAGACAATAATTATTGCTGCAATTTCTGTAGCTGTATTTGGAAGTATTATAACTTTATATACTGATTTCAAAGAAGTGGAAGAGGATAAGATTAAATTAATTCGAACACTAGGAGGAACGAAGAAAGATATTTTGTTCCGAGTTGTTATACCAAGTAATATTCCGTCAATTATAAGTGTTATGAAAGTAAATATTGGTTTATCATTAGTCGGAGTAATTATTGGAGAATTCTTAGCTGCTAAGGCTGGTCTTGGATATCTGATTATCTATGGTAGTCAGGTATTTAAATTAGATTATGTAATTATGAGTATTGTTATTCTTTGTATCGTAGCAGCTTTATTATATAAATTATTAGGATATTTTGAGAAAAAATATAGTGGATCTTGTTAATCTTTGTTGAAAAACTCACCAATTCTTAGTAAAATAAGGATAGGTGAGTTTTTATAATATAGAAAAGATTTGGCTATTGAGATGTTTGATGTTGCTTTATTAGCTGGAAAACGTGGTGTAATGTCGACAGAACTAAAAGTTAGTTTATACGAAAGAGTGTTTACGTTTCCAATGGAATACATTTGTAGAGAATCTTTCTAATTTTTCGATTTTTTAGAAAAAATGCAAATAAATACTTGAAAAAGTAACATGAAAGTATTATTATATTCATGTAATGATGCTTCCGTGGCTCAGTTGGTAGAGCAATTGATTCGTAATCAATAGATCGTGGGTTCGAGTCCCATCGGAAGCTGTTTGAAAACCTAGTATTTATAGGCAATTTGGAATATGGAAGAAGAAAAGGCTGCTCGAAAGAGTGGCCTTTTGTCTATAAATTTATTTTTTTGGTAATTAAATATGTAAGAAAAAAAGGTCGCCAACTAGGCGACCTTTTCTATATTGCAAGCTTAATTTGTTTCTTTGCTTGTTCCACTGAAATATTAAAGATTTCAGAGAATTCGTTTGCTAAGCAAGTCTCTACTTTATGAAAATTTTGTTCATCATTAAGACTTAGTTTCTTGCCCGCGATTTCTTTTTGTTTTTTTTCAAGGAGTATTCCTTTAAACATCTGTAGTAATTGCTTGCAATCACAAGATCTAATAATATCACGAAATTCTTTTTCGCGTACTTTATCATTCTTATTATATAAAGCTTCTATAGAAGGTATTTCGTTTAAAAGTTCTTCCGCATTTTCTTTTGATAGAATACTACGCATTGGTCTCTGCGTATTCGTAGTCTTAACATATAGAATAGATGCTGGATTACTTAGAGGCTTAAGATAATAGTATTTTTCAGTCGTTTCAATAAAATCGGGAATATCGATAGTCTCAATTTTACATACTTCATTATTTCCGTATACAACTACATCATTTACTTGATACATTTGCTCACCATGCTTCCTTAACTAAAAAGCTATTTTGGTATCAAAAAAGATACTCGAATAGCAGTTACAATACTATTATAGCACACATTTATGGAAAAAGCCATTGGTATATCAAAATGTTATGACTTTTTTGAAATTTTTTTATATTTGTATTGATTTCGTATGCGAAGTGTGATAGGCTCGTGAGAACTATTAAAACGTGAATCGTAGAAAGGATTGTTAACTATGGCTACATAATATACCAGCGGGAGTTGCTATTGTAGTATTCGGCATTTGTCACATTGTAAATTCTTATTATACATTGCATCATTGATTTTCTATTGACATTTCACTAGACATAGTTAACATTAACACTATAAACTTATACATATAACAATTGTGTTCAAAGCGGAGGTATGTTATGAAAACTGGAGTAAAAGAAGATTGTTTGAGAAATTTCCTATTAAATGGGCAGACATACAGCTACTATAGCATAGAATCACTAAAAGATAAGGGGAGCGATATAGAACATCTTCCTTTTTCTATTAGGGTTCTTTTAGAGTCTGCGCTGAGACAGTGTGATGACCATTCAATAACAGAAAAACATATAGAAATCTTAGCTGATTGGGCTAGTGGAAAATATGAAGGTGAAGAAGTTCCATTTAAACCTGCTAGAGTGATTTTGCAGGATTTTACAGGAGTTCCAGCAGTCGTTGATCTGGCTGCAATGCGCCATGCAATGAAAGAAATCGGAGGACTTGACGGCGTAGAGAAAATAAATCCAGAGGTTTCCGTGGATCTTATCATAGATCACTCCGTACAGGTTGATACCTATGGAACAGGCGATGCTTTAAAAACTAATATGGATATGGAATTTAATAGAAATGAAGAGAGATATGAGTTCTTAAAATGGGCTCAGGAAACCTTTGATAATTTCACTGTAGTTCCACCTGGAACAGGAATTGTTCATCAGGTAAATTTAGAATATTTGGCTCAGGTAGTCAGACAAAAAGTGGAGGGAGATAAGACGTATTTATTCCCTGATAGTTTAGTTGGAACAGACTCTCATACCACCATGATCAATGCACTGGGGGTTCTTGGTTGGGGAGTTGGAGGAATTGAAGCTGAAGCTGGAATGCTTGGACAACCGTCCTATTTCCAAGTACCTGATGTTGTTGGTGTAGAACTAGTCGGAGAGTTACCAAAGGCAACCACTTCCACAGACCTAGCGTTAAAGATTACTAATATACTGAGAAAAGAAGGTGTAGTAGGTAAGTTTGTAGAATACTTCGGAAATGGAATTGAATGCATCTCTCTTGCAGATAGGGCAACCATTGCCAATATGGCTCCAGAGTATGGAGCTACCTGCGGATTTTTCCCTGTAGATGAGATAACTTTAGACTATTTAAGATTGACAGGTAGAAGTGAAGAGCAGGTATTACTAGTTAAAACTTATCTGGAAAAAAATCTTATGTTTTATACTAAGGATAGCAAGAAACCTAAGTATTCGAAGATTCTGACTGTAGATTTATCTACTATAGTACCAAGTCTTTCTGGACCAAAAAGACCACAAGATTTAATCCCTCTGACCGATATGAAAGAGCAATTTAGAAAATCTGTAACAGCACCAATGGGAAATCAGGGGCATGGTTTGACAAAAGAGGAATTTAAAAAGGAAGCCTTTGTTACACTTTCAGATGGAAGAAAAAGCACATTAAAAACAGGCTCCATTGCTATTGCAGCAATTACCTCCTGTACTAATACATCTAACCCATATGTTATGTTAGGTGCAGGACTTCTGGCTAAAAACGCTTTGGAAAAAGGGCTTAGTGTTCCTGCCCATGTAAAAACTTCTCTGGCACCAGGCTCTAAGGTTGTTACTACATATCTTGAAATTGCAGGACTTCAGACCTATCTTGACCAGCTTGGCTTTGAGACAGTAGGATATGGGTGTGCTACTTGTATAGGAAACTCAGGCCCACTTTTAAGGGAAATAGAAGAGGCAATTACACAAAACGACATTTTGGTTACCTCGGTGCTTTCAGGAAATCGAAATTTTGAGGGCCGAATTCATCCACTCGTAAAGGCAAATTATCTTGCTTCTCCTATCTTAGTTGTAGCCTATGCACTGGCAGGAACAGTGGATATTGATTTCGATAAGGATTGCATTTATGAGAATCAGAATGGAGAAAAAGTATATCTAAAAGACATCTGGCCTTCAGCAGAGGAAATTAATGAGATGATTGGAAAGGTGTTGAAACCACAGGTATTTCAAAAGGAATACGAACAGGTATATGAAGGTAACTCCGTGTGGAATGCCTTGGAAACTAAGAAAGGTGCTCTGTATGACTTTGATGAAAAATCTACGTATATTCAGAAACCACCATTTTTTGAGAGGTTGTCAAGAGAAGTCGGAACAATCAAGGATCTGAATCAATTACGAGTTCTTGGCAAGTTTGGAGATTCCATTACTACAGATCATATTTCGCCTGCAGGTGCCATTGGTAAAGATACTCCAGCAGGAAAATACCTAATAAGTCAGGGGATAGATCCTACCCACTTCAATACCTATGGTTCTAGACGAGGAAATCATGAAGTTATGATGCGGGGAACTTTTGCTAATATTCGTATCAGAAACCAAATCGCGCCAGGAACAGAAGGTGGATACACCTGCTACTGGCCAACAGGGGAAATTATGTCAATTTATGATGCTTCACAAGAATATCAAAAGGATAGCACTGGTCTTGTGATTCTTGCAGGAAAAGATTATGGAATGGGATCTTCTAGAGACTGGGCTGCAAAAGGTTCCTATCTGTTAGGTGTCAAAGCAGTTATCGCAGAAAGTTTTGAGAGAATTCACAGATCGAATCTGGTGATGATGGGAATACTTCCACTTGAATTCTTAGATGGAGATTCTGTAGATAGTTTGGGCTTGACTGGTAGTGAGATATTTGAAATTAAAATAGATGAGTCAATTAAACCTCATGAGAAAGTTCAAGTAAAAGCAATTTCAGAAGATAAGAGTGAAAAGGTATTTATGGCTATGGTGCGCTTTGATTCAGAAGTTGATATAGACTATTATCGCCATGGTGGGATTCTTTCGATGGTATTACGTGAGAAATTATTTTAAATTATATACAATACAGTGTTTATAAGGAGTTAAAAGATATGATTAAAGTATTATTTGTATGCCACGGTAGGTCAGTTTTACTATAAATCTGAATGGGACACATGGACGCTCCGGCTTCAGTTGGGGCGTTTTTTTCTTGTAGAAATTTGGCATATCTGATATTATTATAGACATAACAATGTGTAAGGGAGTGGCTAATATGAAATGTCCAAGTTGTGGAGCAGAAACACAAAATAAGATCTGTGAATTTTGTGGTAGTGAGATGCCACAGGAAAAGGCAACCATAAATATTACAAATAATTTTTATGGGGATGTGACTCAACAGAGTAGTAATACTGAAACTTCCGCAGGAAAATGTCCGAAGTGTGGTAGTGCAAAGATAAATTTCAAAAGAGAGAGAATTGGAACAGCAACACAATCAACTTCTCGTAAAAATGCTGTTGGTTCAGGAAGAAAAGGTCAATCGGTGAGTCAAGCAGCATATAGAACAGTTGGCTTATGCCAGAATTGCGGATATACATGGAATCTTAATGCGAGTAGTGCTAATGGAGTAAAGAAGGGGACTTCTACATGGGTATGGGTTCTTGGTTGGATATGTATATTCCCGTTGCCATTAACGATTCTTTTATTAAGAAAGAATAATATGAAGCCTGCGCTTAAATATGGTATAATTGCGGCTGCTTGGATCTTGTATCTTATTATTGGCTTATCCGGAGATAGTGAAAATACAAATAATACAACATCTACACAAACGGAGAACGTACAGGCAGAGCAATCCGTGTCTGAAACACAAGAAGAAACTGTAGAATCGACAGAAAACGTAGAACCATCAGAAACGGAAACTGATGAAGTAGTGGATGATGTAGATAGTTATATTTCAAACATTGTAGAACAATATAATTCACAAGCAACAGAGCAACTTGTATTTGTGGAGGATTTTACTCCTTCGGATAAAAGTAGTAGCCACTATAGAACTGAGTTCAGATTAGGGGCATACGATGATGCTGTGGGCAAGTCCTATTTATTAGGGAATAAGGTTGTAGATTTAGTGGCATCAAAAACCATTATGGGAGATGTGAACTTTAGAGTATATACTAATGATGCAAGCCTTGAACAGGTAAAAGCACTTATGCAGGGAATGTCACCGTTGATGGATGAAACATTGAGTGCTACCGACTTGAATGCGGCAATTAATGAAGTTGATACAAATAAGACTGCTAATGGATATTATTATGGAGAACTTGGCATTACGTTATTTGGTAATGACGTAAAGGGTTATGAACTCATGATAAAAAATGATTAGTTAGAAGAACGCTCTGGTAAGTAGCTTAATTAAAGGAGATATATAAGTATGATAAAAGTATTATTCTGCTGTCATGGAAATATTTGTAGGAGCACTATGAGCCAGTTTGTATTGCAGGATATGGTAACTAAATTGGGGCTGGAGGAGTTGTTTAGTATTGACTCCAGAGCTACCAGTACAGAGGAGATAGGAAACCCTCCACATAGAGGAACAGTAAGAAAGATGCAGGAGGTAGGTATCCCAGTAATACCACACAGAGCGACACAGATTACATGGAGTGATTATAGTAGCTTTGATTATATTATCGGTATGGATACATGGAATATGAGAAACCTTAACAGGATGCTAAAGGGAGATCCAGATGGTAAGATATATAAATTTTTAACCTTTGCAGGATCTGACAGAGATATTGCAGATCCATGGTATACAGGAGATTTTGATGCGACATATTACGATGTAGTAGAGGGCTGTGAGGGCTTTCTTGCTTATCTAAAAGAAAAAGGAAAAATATAGTTATTGGTATTCACAAATTAAAGCATCGTTTTGAAGTTCAAATCTGCTCTGAAGTAAATTAATTATTTTATAAAAAGTATGCACCAATTATAACATAGCGCATATGCTGATAAAGGAACATGTCGAAATATGGCGAATATGATTGGAGCGATGGCATGCCATTAAAAGTTTGTATTGATGCTGGTCACGGTGGGAAAGATTCCGGTGCAGTTAATGGTAAACGATATGAAAAAGATGATACGTTACGTTTTGCTTTACAACTAGGGAAGACTCTTCTGGCAAATGGAGTAGACGTTGTGTATACGCGAACAGATGATGTATATAGTAGCCCGATTAATAAAGCGAAAATCGGTAATCGCTTAAATGCGGATTATTTTATTAGCATTCATAGGAATGCTGCTATATTAAAGAAAGCAACTGGTGTTGAAACATTGGTGTACAATAAAAAAGGTACAAAATACAAAATTGCAACAGATATCAATGAAAGTATTGCATCTATTGGTTTTATAAATCGTGGAGTAAAAATAAGGAAGAATCTTGCTGTTTTAAATCATACGACTATGCCTGCAATACTCATTGAAATTGGATTTATTACCAATAGTAATGATAATAAAATCTTCGATAGTAAATTTGATAAAATCGTTGAAGCTGTGGCAAAATCCTTCTTAGAAGCACAAGGATTACCATATAAAGCTTAATAGAAAGTAAAGAAGGACTAGTTACCAGCTTTTTAAGTGGTAACTAGTCCTTCTTATTTTGCACAGTATAAATAGTAAGAACTTTATATGGATTTTATTAACAATAGATGATATAATGAGTAAATGTAAAAATATGGAACATAGATAAGGCTTATAAGATTAAAAAATACCATTAAGAGGGGGATCACTTTGAAAAAAATAACGGTAGAAACTCAGATAAATGAAACAATTCATTATGCCTTGCAGCAAAATTGTATACCAATTATTAGTAGTCTAGTGGTAACAAATACTTCAAAAGAAATATACACGGACATTACTATTAAGATATCGTTCCAACCAGAATTTGCAGTTCCATATGTGGTTAATATCAAGCATTTGAAACCAAGTGAGCCAGTGGAGTTATCACCAATACGAATCGTCCCTTCTATGGAGTATCTTGTTTCTTTGACAGAGAAGATAGAAGGAAAATTAAGTATAGAAGTAAAAGAAGCACAGAATTGTATCTGGAACGAGACACATTCCGTAACTTTACTTGCTTATGACCAATGGACAGGTATCAATCATCTACCTGAGATGATTGCAGCATATATAACACCGTTTCATCCTAAGGTAAATGATATAGCTAAGAAGGCAACCAAATATCTTAAGGCATGGGGAAATGCTGATGATTTTACAGGATATCAAACGAAAAATCCAGACTTAGTAGAGGAACAGATGAAAGCAGTCTATACGGCATTGCAGGACCTTGAGTTAGAATTAGAAGTTCCAACGGTAAGTTACGAAACGAATGGGCAGAGTTTGCATCTACCGCAAAGGGTAATAGAAGAAGGTAATGGAACAGCGTTAGAATTATCCCTACTCTATGTAAGTTGTTTAGAGGCAATAGGACTTAATCCGATTTTAGTTTTTCTCAGAGGACATGCGTTTGTTGGATGTCATATGGAGGAAGAATCATTAGCAGAATGCGTGGTAGAAGATTTAACAGTATTAACAAGGAGCAATGAAGGTAAGAACAATATCCTATTTATAGAATGTACCGATATAGTTAAAGACCATTGTGTAGATTTTATGCATGCGAAGAAAGATGCGAAAGAGCTTATCTCTAATAATGAGATGTTTCTAATGGCAATAGATATTAAGTGTTGTCGTGCAAGCGGAATTTGTTCACTTCCTTTGCGCATTCAAGAAGATGACAAATATGTAACGGTTGATGTAATTACTAGTAGGGATACTGATATGTCTGAAGAATTCTTAGGATATGATTATAGTAAAAGCGAAGAATTAGATGAGACCAGTGGCCAGGCAAAAATAAGATTATGGGAAAGAAAACTGTTGGATTTAAGTCTACGTAATACGTTATTGAACTTTAGAAAAACAAAGACAACAGTGCAATTGATGACTGCTAATCTCTTTGAATTACAGGATCACATGACAAGTGGTGAACAGTTTATAATCATGGGTAAATCAAAAGACATTACCACGATGCGCAATGATTTAAATGTCTATCCAATTCAAAAAGATGTAGAATATATCGAAGCAATAGCTACTTCGGAATTCGCACACAGAAGAATACGAACATTTCTAGAGGAAGAAGAATTAGAGGATGTGTTAAAGAACATTCACAGACAAGCACGTACTTTAATAGAAGAAAATGGTGCGAACTCGTTGTATCTGGCTTTGGGGTTCTTACGTTGGTATGAAACAAAACAGAGTCAAAAAGTAAGATATGCTCCTTTGGTTTTAGTACCTGTTGATCTAGTTAGAAAGGCGCAAGCCCATACGTATGCCATTCGAATTCGAGATGATGAGGTGCAGATGAACATAACCTTATTAGAGATGCTACGCCAGGATTTTGATATTGAGATCACAGGGATTGATCCATTACCAATGGATGAGTGTGGTGTGGACTTATCGTATGTATTTCGTGAAGTTAGAAAGGGTATTGCAAATAAGCCAAACTGGGCTGTGGAAGAATACGCTTTCATAGGATTGTTTTCATTCAACCAGTTTATATTATGGAATGATATTAGGAATCGTACTGATGAATTGATGAAGAATAAATTAGTTGCTAGTCTAATTTCAGGGAAATTAGAGTGGTTACCACAAGGTGATATGATAACAGCAAGGCAATTAGATAAACAGATGTCTGCAATGGATTTGGCTATTCCAATTAGTGCGGATTCTTCTCAACTAGAAGCTATCTGTGCAGCTAGTAAGGGACAGAGCTTTGTATTACACGGGCCTCCAGGAACGGGAAAATCACAGACAATTACGAATATAATAACGGATGCATTATATCATGGAAAGAAAGTATTGTTTGTAGCAGAGAAGATGGCGGCGCTATCAGTTGTACAAAAGAGACTCGAAAACTTAGGTCTTGGTCCATTCTGCTTAGAACTTCATTCCAATAAGGCGCAGAAACGAGAAGTCCTGAATCAATTAAATAGAGTATTACAAGTAGCAAAGACGAAGCCAAGTGGAGAATACGAACAAGTTGCAACACAGGTCTATATGCTACGACAAGAACTGAATCAAGTTATAGAAGCTATTCATAAGAAGAGAGAGTATGGTATGTCCTTATACGAAGCTATCAGTAGATATGAGACATACAAAGAATATAAAGACGTTATTACAATTGATGATACTTGCATCTCTAAGTTAAGAGATGGAATGTATGAGGAATGGTTAGAAGGAATTAGACAGTGCAAGAGAGCAAGTGAGGAATGCAAAGGAGGAGTAAATTCTGTATTCAAGCGGTATCGTAATCCTAATTATTCTTTAGAACTACGCGAATCATTTGCCAAGTTATGCAAGGAATTTGATGAAGCATTAATTCAGTTGGATGAGATGTTTCACGCTTTCGAGCAGGTTTTGGGTACACGAATGGCTGAAACATATTCAAATTACAAAGCATTTACGGAGTTACTAAGTTGTCTTTCTAATGCTAAGTATCAACTAGATAGTTTAATGTTAGAACAGGTAAATGAGAGAAAAGAAAAAAGCTTGTATGATGTTGTAGCTTGTGGTAAAGAATTGGTATCTCTTGAAAAAGAAATTGCTCAAACATTTGAAACAGAGATATATCAGTATGATGTGAGCGAGGCAGCCTCAGAGTGGAAGAAAGCATCATCAAAATGGTTTATTAGAAGAATTCTAATGAAAAATAAATTGATAAAAGAATTGAGAGAGTATGCTAAATCTCCTATCGATGTGGATCAGCATACTATTGTAGTCTGGTATAAGAAACTTATCAGACGGATACAATTAAGCGATTACTTGAATAATCTTGATGCTACTGTTACAGGAAGTTTCTCTTACCTATGGCAAGGACTACATACGAATTGGGAGGTACTTGGTGAGGCGTTACAGGATACTTTACAATTACGAAGTGCATTGTCAGAGATTGAATTAGAAAGAGATGAAGTAATTACAGCAACTCAAAAATTAGGAGAACTAGTTTCATTACATAGTCAGAATAAAGAATATTTGCAGAATGATATTTTAAATTATTTACAGTGTTGGCAGTTGTGCATGACAAAGGAAGTACAACTTGTTAATCAGTATCAAGCGATGATAGACTGTTTCCATGAAGACGGAAGTTGGATTTCAAAAACAAGAAAAGAACTTTCTATATGGCTGAAACATATTGGTGAGCTAAGAGATTGGTCAGCTTTATTACAGCAAGTAGAAAAAATAAGAGATTATGGATTTAATAAGGCAGCGGATGAATTCCTATCAGGTAAAGTAAGGCCCGAGGAATTGTTAGAGAGTTTTGTGTGTAATTTGAATTTAGCAATAATCAAGCGTACAATTCAAGCTGAGCCAATACTAACGAATTTTCAAGGGGTGAAATTCGAAGATACTATCAAGAAGTATAAAGAAATAACAGAAGAGTTCGAAAAACTTACACTTCAAGAATTAATAGCGAAGTTATCTTCAAAGATACCAGATTCTTCAATTACAGGAGCAGCTTCTTCGGAACTTGGAATCCTTCAAAAAGCGATTCGAAGTGGAGGTAGAATGATGTCAATACGTAAGTTGTTTGACCAGACGGAAAATCTAATCACAAGGCTTTGCCCTTGTATGCTTATGAGTCCGATGTCCGTTGCGCAGTATCTAGATCCAGCACTTCACAAATTCGATATCGTAATCTTTGATGAAGCCTCTCAATTGCCAACCTGTGAAGCTGTTGGAGCAATAGCAAGAGGTGAGAATGCTATAATCGTTGGTGATCCAAACCAGTTACCACCAACTCGCTTCTTCCGAAATACATATTATGACGAGGAAAATTATGAATTAGAGGATTTAGAGAGTGTGTTAGATGATTGTTTAGCATTAACTATGCCACAGAAACATCTGTTATGGCATTATCGTTCTCGGCATGAAAGCTTGATTGCATATAGTAATGCCAAATATTATGGACACCGTTTATATACATATCCTTCACCTGATGATATGAGTTCGAGGGTTAAGTTGATTTCGATAGATGGACATTATGATAAGGGTGGAACCAAGCAAAATCGTGCGGAAGCAGTGGCAGTAGTGAGAGAAATCTGCAATCACCTTCTTGATGAGAAGAAAAGAAAAGATAGTATAGGAGTCGTTACATTTAGCTCTGTTCAACAGAATCTTATTGAGGATTTACTTGAGAAAGAATTTATAGATAATCCGGAGTTAGAGAAGATTCATGAACAGATGTCAGAACCTATATTTATTAAGAATCTCGAGAATGTGCAAGGCGATGAGAGAGATGTTATCCTATTCTCAGTAGGATATGGACCAGATAAAGACGGTAAGGTTTCTATGAATTTTGGACCACTAAACAGAGAAGGAGGGTATCGTAGATTGAATGTCGCAATCTCAAGAGCAAGAAAAGAAATGCTGGTATTTTCTACGATTACGCCGGAGCAAATTGATCTCACAAGAACTCGTGCCGAAGGAGTTGCTGGATTAAAGGGTTTCCTTACTTATGCAAGAGCTGGAAGGAGTGCAATATCTGTGCATAAGGAAGATGTTGTATACAAAGATACAACACTACTAGAACACATCGCAGGGCAGATTGAGAATATGGGATATAAGACAAGATGTAATGTTGGTTGGTCTAAGTACACAATAGATATAGGCGTAATTAATCCTAAGGATGAAAATACTTATATATTAGGAATCTTACTCGATGGAGATAATGCTAGAGAAGTGAATACAGCAAGGGAACGCAACTTATTACAACCACAAGTATTAACAGACCTTGGTTGGAACCTTCAGACAATATGGATACTAGATTGGTTAGATAATCCAGAGAAAGTATTGAATAAGGTTCAGACTTCTATTACTAAATCTTTAAGTATCAATGATAAAGCTTTGATTAGTAACGAAAAAGGTAATGTTTTAGTTGCAAGTGAAAGTTTAGAAGAAGAAATAGCTGTTACCTCAGGTCACGAGAAAACACATTCTTACGAACCAACTGAAGTGAAAGAATATGGTTTACAGGAGGATTTTTATCAAATTAGTACTGATGAACAGATTCGTAATGTGATCATGGATATTATTACAAATGAGGCACCAATTAGTAATAAACTACTTACTAAGAAGGTTCTTTTAGGTTGGAATATTACGCGCTTAGGAAGTAGAGTAGAAAATCGTTTAGCAAGTATTCTAAAGGAATTAAGACAAGGTGGTAGTCTTAAGAAAACAGTAGTCGGTGATATGAGTTATTACTGGAGAATGGATCAAGATCCAGAAGACTATATGGATTATCGCGTTGCTAGTGAAGATAAGGATAAGAGAAATCTAGAAGATATACCGCCATACGAGATCGCTAATGCAATGAAAGAAATTATATCTTCACAGATTAGTCTAAGCAAGAGTGATATGATACGGGAAACTGCCAAGGTATTCGGATTTTCTAGAATAGGAACAGTTATAGAAGCTGCTTGTGCTGAGGGAATTGAAGAGGCAGAAAGAAGAGGTTATTTACTATTTGATAAAGCTAGTGAAAGAATAATGATTAGAGATTGTTAAATGTAAAAATAGAAGGTAATGGGTTGATTCCAGCGGCCGGTCTAGTAGTTAATGTTAGCATTTTGTATTAAAAAGATATCTCAGTGAGGAGAAAAAGCCCTCACTGAGATTTTTGGGGGTTAAGGTAGAGAATTCGAGGGTCAAAAGCCAACTGTTTAAGAAGGTTAAGGAATTTGAATAATTTGGTATATTACATTGTTTTTTAAGACTAACTATATTATAATATTTTCATTATATAAAACGAATATAGGAAGGATAATTAGATGGAAAATTTTAAATTTAGTGAATTAGAGTACATACGACCGGATTTTGATACCTTTAAGAAAGAGCTTGAAGAAACTACAAAAAAAGTGCAAGAAGCAACAAGATATGAAGTTATGAGAGATGCAATGCTTGAAGTCTTAGAGCGTTCAGGCGAGCTTGAGTTTATGTGCACAATCGCACAGATTCGTAATACTTTAGATACAACAGATGAGTTCTATGAAAAAGAAGTTGAATTCATTACTATGACTGCACCTACAACAATGGAAGCTAATATTGAATTAAACAAAGCAATTCTTACTAGTCCATATGTTGCTGATCTTGAGATGGAATATGGGAAACAACTATTAATCGGTTTACAAAGAGAGGTAGATAGTTTTAATCCTGATTTAGTACCATATATGCAAAGGGAAGGTCTATTAACGACACAATACCAAAAACTTATGGCAACAGCTAAGATTCCATTCGATGGACAGACATTAAATCTATATGGTATTCAGAAATATTTTGAAAACCCAGATCGTGAAACTCGTAAGAAAGCATTTAAAGCATATTCAGACTTTTATCATGATAATGAAGAAGAGATGGAAAAAATCTTTGGAGAGCTAGTAGATATCCGTAATAAGATGGGAAGATGTCTTGGTGATGAAAACTTCATCAATCTTGGATACAAACAACAAGGAAGATCAGATTATGGACAAGAAGAAGTTGCTAAGTTCAGAGAGCAAGTTCGTGAAGAAATCGTTCCATTATGTGAAGAATTATATAAAGCACAGGCAAGACGTATTGGTGTTGATAAGATTAAAGTATATGATGAAAAATTCGTATTCCCAGATGGTAATGCACAGCCAATGGGCGATGATGATTTCATGATTGATAAAGCAAGAGAGATGTATCATGATATTAGCAAAGAAACGGGAGAGTTCATAGATTACATGATTGAACATGAATTAATGGATCTTAAGAATAAACCAAACAAAGCTTCAACAGGATACATGACATACCTTACACCATTAAAGGCTCCATACGTATTCTCATGCTTTAATCACACAATATTTGATATGCAAGTACTTACTCACGAACTTGGCCATGCTTTTGCAGGTTACCAAGCAATGCGTCATCAGCCAATTTCAAATTATTATAGTGAATCAACTGATATTGCAGAGATTCATTCTATGGCAATGGAACAATTCGCTTATCCATATGTAGAACAATTCTTTGGTAAAGATGCTGATAAATATCGTTTTGCACATCTTCAAGAAGCAATCACCTTCGTACCATTTGGTGTTGCAGTAGATGAATTCCAACATATCATGTATGCGAATCCAGATTTAACTCCAAAAGAACGTACGTATGAGTGGCATAAACTTGAACAAAAGTACATGCCATGGAGAGAATATGAAGAAGATGAGTTCATGGAACGTGGTGGTTTCTGGTACCACAAACTTCATATCTTCCTATACCCATTCTATTACATCAATTATACATTAACTACAATGGGTGCTATGGAACTAAAGAAGCGTTATGCAGAGAATAAGGAAGAAGCTTGGAATGACTATATGAAATTATGTAATGTAGGTGGTAGTCTAAGCTATCTTGAAACATTAAGAAATTCAAACTTAGCAATTCCATTTGAAGAAGGAAGCGTTAAGAAAGCTATGTCTTATGTTAAAGAAATTTTACTAGAGCAAATTAAAGATATGTAATAAAAGCTAGCTATGTATAAAGGGATTTTGCTAAGAGTGTTCAGTTATGAGCACTTTGCAAATCCCTTTTTATTATTTAGAGGAATTTTAATAATTTTCTTATTGATTTCTAATCATTGTAGTTTATCATATAAATATATATCTCGATTTTGATTCGGGAATCAAAAGTTTCTGGTAAAATTGACAATATTAAAATTTGAATTGGCTTTTGACATCCGTTACAGTTTTTGAAAGGGAAGGGTATTTAGAATGAAATTATTAATTAAACAAAGAGTTTTTTCGTGGTCAGATACATATGATGTATATGATGAATATGGCAATGCGAAATATTTTGTAAAAGGAGAGTTGTTCTCTCTTGGGCATCAAATTCATGTATATGATTCGCGTACGCGAGAAGAAATAGGAGTGATACATCAAAAGTTATTATCTTTTATGCCTCGATTTGAAGTGGAGATTAGAGGTCAAGTGATTGGTGAGATTCAGAAGAAGTTTACATTATTCCGCCCAAGATATGAAATCGAATATAATGGCTGGAGTGTAGATGGAGACTTTTTAGGTTGGAATTACGAGGTTTTAAATGGTAGTTATAAAGTTATGCAAATTGAGAAGGAGATTCTACATTGGGGCGATACCTATGTAATAGACTTTAGTAATCCAGAAGATGAAATCCAAGGATTAATGCTGGTAATTGCCATAGATGCAGCGAATTGTTCACAGGGAGATTAGATATTGACTTGTATTTTTTCTTAAAAGTTTATTATAATAGTAATTAAATATATAAAAGATAGGAGGCCGGTCATGTATTTTCGAATAGATAGTGAACAGGTGATACCTGTTGACAAGAATATATTTCTTGAGGAACGAAACGTAGTAGCAGTTTATAACCACAAACAATGGAAAGAAGAGAAAGAGTTACAGAGCACCTATCAACTAACACAATCCATTGAAAATGTGCATTTTTGCAAAGTTGAGCGCCACATTGGGTACCTATTTGGAACTTGCTATGTTCCAATTCCTAAAGAACAAATGAGACATAAGGAATTTGTATTTTATATATTGGACGGAAAAATTATCTTTATAGACGATAGTAATACAATTGTAGAAGAAATTAATCATATTGTAGAACAGAAGATGCGTCGTAATTATTCATTAGAACGTCTCCTTTATGATCTGCTCATAAATCTAATTGAACACGATTTGCTATTCCTTGAATTAATCGAGCAAGAAATCTCTAAGATTGAAGAGTATGTATTAAGAGGAACTCTCGATAATTTTAATACGAAGATGTTAGAGATTAAGAAGATGATTGCAAAATTATATCGTTATTATAGCCAAATGACGGATTTGGGTGAAGAAATTCTAGATAATGAAGATGAGTTTTTTGATAAGGAAGGTTATGCTACATTTCGTGTATTTACTGACCGTGCTTCTAGGTTGCAGAATGAGACACAGACATTACGTGAATATGCAATGCAAGTACAAGATGTGTATCAATCTGAAATCGGTATAAGGCAGAATAATGTAATGAAAGTCTTAACTATAGTGACAACAATTTTCTTACCTCTTACTTTGATTGTTGGTTGGTATGGTATGAATTTTGTTTATATGCCAGAGATATCTTGGGTATATGGTTATCCTATGGTTATATTAATTAGCGCATTAATCGTAATAGGAAGCTTATTATTATTCAAAAAGAAAAAATACTGGTAGTTGATTATTACGTACATTTTAGTGAAATCAGTTTAAGAATTAATTCTGTGAAACCAACCACCACAAAATTAATTCTTGACAAAAAAAATGAATTGCAATACAATGTTAGGGAGCTAACAAAAAAGGAGGAGATTGCTTGTTGCCAACTCGGCCAATCGGTTTTGAAATTAAAACGGTTTCAAATCTAATAATGAGGAATATGGATTCTAAACTTGCAAAGATTCATAGTAACAATTTTACGAAGATGCATGGTTGGATTACTAGATACATACATGAGGAAAGTAAGAATCATGATGTTTTCCAAAAAGATATTGAGAATGAATTTAAGATTCGTCGTTCAACAGCGACGGGTATATTGCAGTTGATGGAGAAAAACGGTTATATTAACCGCCTTCCTGTAGCACATGATGCTAGGCTTAAAAAGTTGGTGCTTACGCAAAAAGCAATCGATTTGGATGAGGAGATTCGTAAGAATATCAACGAATTTGAACATGAACTTTCTGACTGCTTAACAAAGGAAGAACAAGAGATGTTTTTCCAAATTACAGCTAAGCTTAGAAAGAAATTAGAACAAAATTGAAAAGTATGATATGTACTTTTCTTTTTTTTCAACAATAGAAAGTTTGCAACATAACTTTCTATTGTTTTAGTCGAGATTGTTAGGAAGCTTACAGATAGAGACTAACAAATTAAAACTAAAAAGATATTAAACAATAGGAGGAAATATATGTTAAAGACATTATTGGCAGAAGTCAAAGAATACAAAAGAGACTCTATACTGGCTCCAGTTTTTATTACCTTTGAAGTCATTATGGAGATAATTATTCCAATCATGATGGCATCTATAATCGATAATGGTGTTGAGAAGGGAAATATCCGCCATGTCTGTATCGTGGGAATTTGCATGATAGCAGTGGCTATGTTATCACTGACATTTGGCGCTTTGTCAGGTAAGGCTGCGGCGAGGGCAAGTACAGGATTTGCTAAGAACATAAGAAATGCTATGTTTAAGAACATTCAAAATTATTCATTTGCAAATATTGATAAATATTCTACGGCTGGTCTAGTAACCAGATTAACTACAGATGTAACTAATGTGCAGAATTCCTATCAAATGGTTATTAGAATGTGTGCTAGAGCACCTTTCATGTTAATCTTTGCAATGATCATGGCATTCTTAATCAATTCAAAGCTAGCACTTATCTTCTTAGGAGCAATTGTTTTCCTAGGAATAATATTGTTCATAATTATTAGCAATGCGCATCCGATCTTCTTAACGGTATTCCGTAAGTATGACGATTTAAATGCAAGTGTTCAAGAGAATATCAATGCTATTCGTGTAGTTAAAGCATATGTTCGAGAGGATTATGAGATTAGTAAGTTTAAGAAAGCATGTACGAATGTATATTGCATGTTTGTGAAAGCAGAGAAGTTATTAATTTGTAATACGCCAGCCATGCAATTTGCTATGTATTCTTGTATCCTGTTATTATCTTGGTTTGGAGCGAAGATGATTGTTGGTGGTTCTTTAACAACAGGGCAATTAATGAGTTTATTTAGTTATGTTATGAATATCTTAACTAGTCTAATGATGATTTCTATGATGTTTGTTATGATTACTATGTCAAAAGCTTCTGGAGATCGTATTGCTGAAGTAATTAATGAAAAATCTGATTTAACGAATAAAAAAGATCCTGTTACGACTGTGAATGATGGTTCGATTGAATTCAATCATGTATCCTTCGCATATAAGAAACATGACGAAGGAGAGGAAGAGTCTGATGTATTAAGAAATATTAATTTCAAGATACAATCAGGTCAAACAGTAGGGATTATCGGTGGAACAGGTAGTGCCAAATCGTCACTTGTGCAGCTTATCCCAAGGCTTTATGATGTATCTGCTGGTAAAGTCTTAGTCGGTGGTGTAGATGTTAGAGATTATGATATGGAAGCACTTAGAGACGAAGTAGCTATGGTACTGCAAAAGAACGTACTTTTCTCTGGGACGATCAAAGAGAACCTAAGATGGGGGGATAAGCAAGCTACAGATGAGCAGATGATTCATGCTTGTAAGTTAGCACAGGCAGATGATTTCATTCGCCAATTCCCTGAGGGGTATGATACGTTTATTGAACAAGGTGGTAGCAATGTTTCTGGTGGACAAAAGCAAAGACTTTGTATAGCAAGAGCACTACTTAAGAAACCAAAAATATTAATATTAGATGATTCTACAAGTGCAGTAGATACAAAAACAGATACTTTGATTCGTAAAGCATTCAAAGAAGAAATTCCGAATACTACGAAGATTATAATAGCTCAGAGAATCACTTCCGTTCAAGATGCAGATCAAATTATTGTTTTGAATGAAGGAGAGATCACTGACATAGGAACACATGAAGAACTCCTTATAAGAAGTGACATCTATCGTGATGTATATGAATCTCAAACGAAAGGAGCGAAACAAAATGTCAGCAAATAGTAGACAACGAGTTAACAAGACAGCCAAAGGGCCAGGACAAGGAATGGCAATGGGGCCAAAGCCTAAAATTGAAAATCCAGGCAAGATAATGAGACGTTTGTTAGCATATATATTAAAACAATACCGAGTTGCATGTTTTGCCGTTATTATATGTATCTTTATTAGTTCACTGGCTAGTGTAATGGGGACTATGTTTATTAAGGACTTAATTGACGTTTATATTATGCCTTTCATAAATCAACAAAACCCGGACTTCACTTCCTTATTTCAGGTCTTAAGTAAGATGGCAATTGTATATATTGTAGGTGTATTCTCAACATGGGCATATTCAAGAATGATGGTGAATGTATCGCAGGGAACGATGAGAAGCATTCGTAATGATTTGTTCAAACACATGGAGACCTTACCAATTAAATATTTTGACACTCATGCACATGGTGATATCATGAGTATCTATACCAATGATACAGATACACTACGTCAGATGATTAGCCAAAGTATTCCACAGGTAATATCCTCCCTCATCACAATTGTAAGTGTATTTATATCCATGTTAATTTTAAATGTGTCCTTAACGCTAGTAACGATTGTTATGGTTATTGTAATGCTTGTTGTAACAAGAAATATTGCATCAAAGTGTGGAACATATTTTTCAGATCAGCAAAAAAATCTAGGTAAAGTAAATGGTTTCATCGAAGAGATGATGGAAGGACAAAAAGTTGTTAAAGTATTCTGTTATGAAGAAGAAAGCCTAAAACGATTTGAAGAGATGAATGAAGAGTTGTTTGAGAGTGCAAACAATGCGAACAAATACGCTAATATTCTAATGCCAATTACCAATAACTTAGGCCATATTAGCTATGTATTAACTGCATTAGTGGGAGCATTACTTGCTATCTACAATGTGGCTGGATTTACATTAGGTGGTTTGGCATCTTTCTTACAATTTAACCGTTCCTTTTTCATGCCAATCTCTCAAGTATCACAACAGATTAACTCTATCGTTATGGCACTTGCAGGTGCGGATCGTGTATTTAAGTTATTAGATGAAGAACCAGAAGTTGATGATGGTTACGTAGAACTTGTGAATGCAGCTATTTCAGATTCAGGTGAAATCAAAGAAGTAGAGAAAAGAACTGGTATCTGGGCATGGAAGCATTATCATAAAGCAGATAACACAGTAACTTATCAACAAATGAATGGTGACGTTGTATTTGATCATGTTGATTTTGGTTATAACGATGATAAGATAATTCTTCATGATATTGTTATTGATGCAAAACAAGGACAAAAGATTGCCTTCGTTGGAGCAACTGGTGCAGGTAAGACAACAATTACAAACTTGATTAATCGTTTCTATGATATTCAAGATGGTAAGATTCGCTATGATGGCATCAATATCAATAAAATTAAGAAGGCAGACCTTCGTCGCTCTCTAGGAATTGTATTACAAGATACCCATCTATTCACGGGAACAGTAATGGAAAATATTCGATATGGAAGATTAGATGCGACGGATGAAGAAGTTATAGAAGCAGCAAAGTTAGCCAATGCCCATCATTTCATTAAACACTTGCCGGAAGGATATAATACGGTATTAACTGGTGATGGTAGTAACTTATCGCAGGGGCAAAGACAATTACTTGCAATTGCTAGAGCAGCTATAGCAAATCCGCCTGTATTAATCCTTGATGAAGCTACATCAAGTATCGATACAAGAACAGAGAAGATTGTTCAAGAAGGTATGGATCGTCTAATGCATGGTAGAACAGTATTTGTAATTGCTCATAGATTGTCTACAATTAAGAATGCGGATGTAATCATGGTACTTGATAAAGGTAACATTATCGAGCGAGGAAATCATGATCGTTTACTTGATAAGAGAGGAACATATTATCAATTGTATACGGGATTATTGGAACAAAGTTAAGTAATAAAAGTAAATATACTAAGAATGATAATTTTGAAAAAACAAGAAACTTAAATGATAAAACGGGCCCAAGATGAGTAAATTCATTTTGGGCTTGTTTTAGTTCGTGGAGTAGAGGATATTAAGCTGCAGTATACCAGTTGGATAGATAGAGTTTGTTTATAAGAGGATAGTTTTTCGCAAGTATACATTTTATTGAAGATTATCTTATATATAAGAAATAAATGTGGAATAAAATGGAGTATGTTGGCTGAATGTGGTACAATTAGATTTGTTTGCAATGAGTTAAAGAGAAATTACAGAATCAAATACATAGTACAATAGAAAGAGTATTACGAAATTGGGAGGAGTAGTATGATGGAAAATGGAGTACTAGGAGCAAATAAAGAATATGTACAACAGACAAAAGAGTATGGTGGAAAAGATGCATTATTATCTTTTGTGATTTACGGTATTGTTTACGTAAGTATTTTTATTCTTAGACAAGTATATTTGTATAAAGGTGAGGATAATTCAAGTTTGTTAGTATTTACATCTGCGGGTATAATATCCTTATCGCTAATAGGAATAGTAATATTATTCTGTTTTCTAAGAAAACAAAAAGCTAATACGATTGGATTTAGTAGAACAGAGATGAAGAAGTCTTTCTATACTGGAATCATTGGTTTTACATTTATACTCGTATTGAAATGGTTATCAAAGATTGGTTCGAATCAGGGAATACTAGAAGGTATTACTAAGGAGAACTTCGTTATGAATGTAGTTTATTTTCTTGTATTTGTGGCATTAATGGAAGGAATAGTATTCAGAGGATATATCGCTACAAGGCTATATGGATATTATAAAAACAAAGAATAATAGTATTATAGCTCCAATTATGATACACTTCATGATTGATTTTCCGTTATAAGGGGGGGAGAAAGAGATGAAGTATACCAGATTGGGCAGTTATTTATTTATAATCTAAAAGATTGTTATTTAACGGTTGCAGAGTGTTACATATTGGTTATTGGAATTAAGTATGAGAAGGAAATTTCGTTTAAGGAATAAATAAATTATTTTTTGAAGAAGGGATAAATACATAGATGAAGATCGCTATTTGTGATGACGAGCTTTACTAATAACTAGATATTGTTTAAATAACCAAATATTGATATACTAAGTATTATCTATGGATGAACTATTCTTATTAATTTAATACAGAATAGTTTGGTATAAGAAATAGTTTTCATCAAACCACAGCGGGAGGATCTTAATATGTTAGAATATTTGCTAAGTATTAAAAAATCAAGTATGAGTCCAAAAACACTCTATGCAACACAGCACATATATTAGTGAGCGATTCGGTGCATAGAGCGATTATTGAATCGCAAATATATGAATGTGTTGCACTCTAATAAATGTTCAATTGATTATTAGAAGGAGTGAGTCGCATGTCATATGTAAATGCTAAAGAAGTTTTTCCTGAGGAACTTTTAATTGAAATCCGTAAGTATTTTAATAGCGGGTTATTATATATTCCGTTATCTGAAGAGGAGCGTAAGGAATGGGGAAGTAATACCACGACGAAAAGCTTTTTAGAAGAGAGAAATAAGGAAATCAAAAGCAAAAAGCAAGCAGGATACAAGATTGAAGAACTTATGGAGGAATACCATCTTTCATATGATTCTGTTAAAAGAATATTATACAGGCGTTAATGTATCTACATAGAAGAGGGACGGTTTTAAGTGATGTTCCTCTTTTTGTGCTATAAATGTTTTTAACCAAGATGGCACTAGATGAAATTAGTGGGAACTGAGTACTATATTTATACAGGAACAAGTAAGCAAGTAAAGGAGTAAACAGGAATGAAAATAGAATTACAAAAAGTTGAATTAGATGAGAAGGAAATTCTCAAAAACCTCATTGAGAAATATGAGTATGAATTCTCTCAATGGACCAATAAAGGGGTATAATAGAAAGGTTGAGGTATAATAATGAATGAGATTAATTTAAACAAAGAAGCTTGGGGGCAATTATCAAAGGATCACTATAATACGTTCTTGAATCAGTATCGTAATAATAGTTTTATATTGAATTCGTATATACAACAAGAATTAGGTGATGTTAATGGTAAGAAGATAATTCATTTGCAGTGTAATACAGGAGCTGATACAATTAAGTTAGCGCAGATGGGAGCGAGTCGTGTAGTTGGTGTAGATCTTGTTCCGGATAATATATTTTATGCAAAGCAGTTAGCAAAAGATTTAGAAGTGGAACATGTAGATTTTATTGAATCAGATATCATGAAATTGGCTGAGATTCATGATGATACATACGATGTAGTGTTTACATCTGAAGGCGTACTAGGTTGGCTACCTGATTTGAATATCTGGGCGAATACTATTCGTAAATTATTGAAAGAGGACGGATATTTATATTTTTTTGATTCTCATCCATTCTTCTTATCATTTGATGAAAGCAAGTTAGGGACAGAGAACTATGAGATTAAGTATCCCTATTTTTCTAAAGAACCTGATGAAGATGAGACGATTGGTGGTTATGCTTCGGAAGTAAAGGAAGGGGCCAAAAATTACTTTTGGATGCATACGGTATCCGATATTATTAATGCATTAACAAGAGCCGGATTACATATTGAGTCTTTCAATGAATTTCCAGAGAACTATTATAATAGCGGTGATATGAGTCCTATAGAAGGAAAAGGATTATATGAATATGCACATAACAAAGATAAATATCCTATGTCCTTTAGTTTGAAAGCATCGGTGTATAAGAATTAGGTTATAGTTAAGCCTGACTTTTCTTTGCAACGATTGCAAGGAAGAATAATGCGTACAATGTTATGATCTTTATAGAAAGGGGAGGTGTGAATGAAGTACCTTGATGATATGAACTTAGCAATGGATTATATTGAAGATAATTTGCATGGTAAAACGGATTACGAAAAAATAGCGCAAATTTCTATAAAAGGAGCGAGTGCGATGAATTACAAAATTGTTGAAAAAGACGCGTTTCAGGTATATGGTATTGAAGAGGTTTTTGAAACTATTAACGGAGAAAATCTAAAGAAAATACCTGAGTTCTGGCTCGAAAAACTATCAAACAAAGAATGTGCAAAGCTGGTAAAATCAGCAGGATATCCTAGTGTTGTTAATGCAGTTTGTGGGTATCGCAAGATGGAAGGAACTAAATTCCCTTATATGTTATGTGTAATGAAGACACCATTAAGTGATACTACAGGATATCCGGTTGTTGATATTCCTAAAGCTACTTGGGCGGTTTTTGAAAATGAACCTCATAGCATAGAGGAAACTTCGGCTGCGCTGCAAGAATTAGGTTCCCGTATCTATACGGACTGGTTACCAACTGCAAATTATGAACTTGTTGAAGGGTATGATTTTGAGATGTACTACTCAGACCTTGGTAAGTATCACGAAGAAATATGGATTAGAGTGGTTCCGAAAGATTGACTATGGACTGTGATGATTGAGTAAACTAGCTATGTTATTAAAACTCAATGTATTGAAATGCAACATCAAAAAAACAACTTTTCGTGCTGTGTGTCATATGTAAATATGTATATGTTCACAAAATGGCATACAGCGTAGAAAAGTTGTTCTTTTTGCTAGCGTGTGAAAGATTTAGTTATAATGACATAGCGTGACTATTTAATTTGCAACAGCCTCATTCTATGTACTTGTTTATTGCTTATTCTTATAATAGAAGATAGCAATCTGTGTGCGATCGCGTAGATTTAATTTTTCAAGTATAAGGCTTATGTAGTTACGCACCGTCCCTTCACTTAAGAATAATGTTTCTGAGATTTCCTTGTTTGAATATCCTTCGGCGATTTGAGTAATTAGCTCGTACTCTTTCGGAGTGATACCATTATCTTCATACACCTTTGTTGCAGAGGATTGGTTCATAAGAGTTGGCAATTTGGTAATAATTTCACTACCATATACGTTTTGTCCCATCTCAACTGCTTTGATTGAAGGAACAATACTTTCGTAATTTTGTTTTAGCATATATCCTTTAGCACCGATGTTCAAAGCTTTAATAATATAATCATCATCTAAGAAAGTAGTTAAGTAAAGAATCTTTGCTTCAGGGTGTTTCGTTAAGATTATTTCGCCTGCCTCTAGGCCAGTCATACCCTCCATACGAATGTCCATAAGAACAACATCGGGTTTTAATTTCTCGTACAGTTCTATTGCAGCCGCTCCGGTGTTATCTGTTCCAATAACAGTAATATCAGGATCTGCAGATAAGATAATCTTTAGTGATGAACAAACTAAATTATCATCATCAATTACCAAAATGTTCATATTGTTATAGTCCTTCCTTTTTTGGAATAGTTATGAATATTTCAAAACCATTATCTGTAATAATATTAAAATTACCCTGAAAAGATTTGATACGATCGGTCATACTTTGTAATCCCATACCATCACCTGTTTTGTTTTGTGACAGGTACCATTTAGCAGCGGAAGTTAGAGTGCCATTGTCAGCAATAATTAACTGATACATAGCGGGGTGTTCTAATAACTTAATAGATACATTCGTTGCATTGGAGTGTTTCATAACATTGTTGAGAGATTCTTTCACAATATTAATTAAGCAACTCTTAATTTTAGCATCTGGTTGGCTGGTTAAATCATATTGAAAGTTTACATGACAGAATGAAAAATCACTTGTTAGTTTATGAATGGCATTATATAAGTCTATAGATTCGTCATGCAAGTTGTGAATACTACTACGGATACTATCCATCCCATCAGATATAGAGTCTCTAAGACCTGTTAAGGTTTCTTTTGTAATATCTTCTTTTGTTATGGTAAGTAAGGCACCAATTTGCAGTAGAGATCTTGATAATAGGTGACCAATGTTATCATGTATTTCTTTTGAAATACGATTACGCTCGCTTAACATAGCAGCAGTAATTTCAATATCTTGATTCTCAAGTAACGTTTGATTTTGCTTCTCTAGTATCATTTCTAATTCTTTCGTATCATCACGAAGATGATTATATTCATTAATTAAGGTATTCTCTTTTTCGGATTTATATTTGATTAGTAAACCTGTCACAACCATTACGCAGAAGATGAATAATTTGTTGTTGTAATAGAAGTTAAAGTTAACAAAAAAAGGAATGATAGCAAATACAATGATTGATTGAAGATCGATCGTGAATATGTCATAAACCATAACTGGGAGGTAATATAGTAAAACCGGAAAGAAGGAGCTAATTATTAAATACAATACGAATATCCCTACATGAATCTGCTTTTTCTCGGTAGAAGAAGAGAGGCAAGTAAAGATAACTACAAGGAGAAAGTACACAATTGAATATGTACTGTTAAAGTTTAAAAAACAAAATGCACTACTAAGTGCTAGTAAAACTAGCTTATCTATAATTTCGTTCAATGGTATACCCCCCTTCCTTAGATCAACCTATCAATTTGCATGCAGCTTGATTGTCGACATGCATCGAAACCTTCTTAAACTATACCATCCAGAAATTGAAATCACAATAAAAATCATATATTACATTTGTCACATTTATATATGACGGTTTACACTAGAGACGATTCCCATATCATGGTATAGTTATGCTAGTTAATTATTTTTAGTAACTCAGACTTCCCATATAAAAATTTATGGATAATCTGTGTTGAATGATGGAGGAAAATGTATGGTAGTCAAAGTTAACAACTTAGTTAAAAGGTATGATAAACTTGTGGCCTTAGATCATCTAAATCTTGAAATACAAGAAGGAGAAATCTTTGGGTTACTTGGTCCGAATGGTTCAGGTAAATCCACAACAATCAATTGTATTCTATCTCTATTAAAATATGATAAAGGCTCCATTGAGATTTTTGGAAAACAAATGCGACCAGATGCGTATGATATAAAGAGGGACATAGGAATCATTATGCAGAATGTGGCTGTGTTTAATGAACTTACCGTGTATGACAATGTCTATTATTTTTGTAGTCTTTATGTAAAGGATCCAAAAGAGATTAGAAGATTGACAGAAGAGGCAATTGAGTTTGTCTCATTAGAAGACTTTAAGAAATTCTATCCTAAGAAATTAAGTGGTGGTCTTCTTAGAAGACTTAATATAGCATGTGGTGTTGCACATAAACCTAAATTAATCATACTTGATGAGCCTACTGTAGCAGTAGATCCACAAAGTAGAAACAAGATTCTTGAAGGTATCAAGAAATTGAACGAGGGTGGAGCGACTATTATATATACAACGCATTACATGGAGGAGGTAGAACAACTCTGTGACCGTATCGCAATTATTGATAAGGGGAAAGTGATTGCTAGTGGTACGAAAGAAGAACTTAAGAATATGATTTCCCTTGGTGAAACAATCACTCTTGAAACATATCATCTAACAGAAGAGCATATCGAAGAGATCAAGAATATACCAAACATCGCAAGTGTTGATTATAACGGACAGACTGTTGTGGTCAAGTCTAAAAAGGGAAAGAATAATTTAGTTCATGTCCTGAATTATTTTGAGAATCATAAGATATCTATTGGAAAAATCTATTCTGAACTTCCTACTTTAAATGATGTATTCCTTGAAATTACTGGAAAAGAGTTGAGGGATTAATAGGAAGAAAGGGAGGATATGAACAATGATGCTTAGATTATATTATATGAGGCTAAAATGTCTCTTTAGAAATAGGGAAAGCATATTTTGGTCTGCACTTTTTCCGATTTTCTTATCGTTTGTATTTAGTTTGGTGTTTGCAAATTTTGTGAGTGAAGAGCAATATGAAACAATTAAGATTGCTGTTGTTGAATCAAATGAACAAGGCTACATCATTGATGCTGCTAAAGAAGCAAAATTCTGTGAAGATACCGATATGTTTGAGATACAACAAGTTAGCGAGAAAGATGCAAAAGCTCTATTAAAAAAGGGCGAGATAACAGGATATATTGTAGATGGTGAGAAGCCTAGCTTATATATTGGAGGCTCTGGAATCGAAGCGACTATTCTAAAATCCTTTGTAGATAATTATCTGCAAACCGTAAAGAAGATTTCGGTCATTGCAAGTGTTAATCCAGAGAAAGTACAAGAAATCATTAATGGTGCAATGAAGGGTACCGATTATATTAACGACAGAAATGTTTCTAGTAAGGCACCTAATTGGAGTTTGATCTTCTATTATGCGTTATTAGCATTAGCCTGTCTATATGGTTGTAATTTTGGTATTACTGAGATTAGTGATATACAAGCAGATAAATCAGCGAAGGGAGCAAGGATTAATGTAGCACCTGTTCATAAATTGAAACTATTACTTTGTAATATATGTGCAGCAATCACAGTGCAAGTACTTTGCGTCGTATTAGCTATTACATTTATGACATATGTGTTAGCTATTGATTTTGGCCCAAGGGTTTTATTGGTAGTGCTAACGTGTGTGCTTGCTAGTATCTGTGGTGTAACATTTGGTGCGATGTTAAGAGCAGTTATTAAGAAGAATGAGAAAACAGTAAATGCAATTGCTAATGCAACGGTATTATTGCTATCATTCTTATCGGGGCTTATGAATCCAGAAGTGAAATATATAGTGGCTGATAATGTACCATTTTTCACCAAAATAAACCCAGCTAATCTTATAACCGATAGTTTTTATTATCTATATTATTTCGATTCGCTTGAAAAGTACTGGTTTAATATAGGATGCATGATACTTGTAACACTAGTATTTGTGGCAATCACATATTTTGCAACAAGGAGGAGACAATATGCAAGTATTTAATGGATATATTAAAGTATTGAAGAAGTCAATTCCGACGTTGTTAATCTATGTGGCAGTATTTGCAGTAATATTAATTATCAACACAAATTCTGGGGGGAATACGGCAGGAGGAACATTTAAGGCAACTAAAGTACCTACTGTATTCATTAATAATAATGAAGATAGTGCTTTAATAGCTGATTTCAAGGAATATTTAAGTGACTATTGTGAGTTTGTAGATATGGGAACTGATGAAGAAGAGTTACAAGATGCGTTATTCATTCGTAAGGTTGAGTACATTATTAATATAGATGAAGGTTTTGAACAACGCTTTCTGGATGGAAAAGTGGTAGCTGTTGATAAGAGAAGTGTACCAGATTCGCAGAATGGTTTCTATATTGATAATGCTATAAACACGTATTTTAATACATTAAAAACCTATGCAGACACAATGCCTGATGCATCATTAAGTGAATTATGTAGATTAACGAGAGATACATTGAAAAAATCAGCTACAGTTAATCTAGTGCAAGAGAAGGAAGCGGCAGATACAACAGATCATTATCGCATATTTTTCAATTTTTTATCGTATCTGTTTGTAGCAGGGTTTGTATCATGTATTGGTAGCATTATGGTAGTGTTTAACGATGTGAATATCAGAAGAAGAAATACAGTAGCTCCTGTATCGAATAAAAGTGTCAACTTACAGATGATGCTTGCTAATTTTATCTTTGTTTTCATTTTCTTTATCATTATGTTACTAATTGGTATTATGCTTAGTCCTAGTAAAATGGTAACATTTAGCTTGGGACTTAATATATTGAATTCTTTTGTATTCTTATTTAGCGCATTGGCTATAAGTTATATAGTAGGGCTAACGGCGAAATCAGAGAATGTAGTTGGGGGAATTGCCACAATTATTTCCCTTGGTCTTGCTTTTATTAGCGGGGCTTTTGTACCGCAATATTTATTATCCGATACGGTACTTAAGGCGGCTAAGTTCACACCAAATTATTGGTTTGTATATACGAATGATATGATCGCAAACATTACCACGTTTACGAAAGAGAATGTGACAGAATTGCTTGGTTATATGGGAATACAATTAATATTTGCGGGCGCTTTGTTTAGTATTGCCATTGTAGTTAGTAAGAAGAAAAGTCAACGCACAGAATAATTAATACTTGATTTTATAAATTTTTTAGATATAATATACTTTGACAAATATGTAGGTCGACGGTACTGTCGACCTAAATTAATTTAGGTTGTTGCGTGGTCGTTTAATATAATTCATCATGCAGCAACCTTAGTTGACAAGGAGTATATATTATAATGAGTATATTAAATGTAACCAATCTCAACCATGGATTTGGAGATCGTGCTATCTTTAATAATGTGTCATTCCGTTTACTAAAAGGAGAGCATATTGGACTAGTAGGTGCAAACGGTGAGGGTAAGTCTACCTTTATGAATATAGTTACTGGTAAATTAATGCCAGATGAAGGTAATGTAGAGTGGTCTAAGAATGTACGTGTAGGATACCTAGACCAACATGCAGTACTTACAAAAGGAATGACAATTCGTGATGTACTTAAATCAGCATTTGCGTTTCTTTTTGATTTAGAAGCAAAGATGAATGATTTATGTAACAAGATGGCGGAAGCGGATGACGATGAGCTTGCTACTTTGATGGAAGAGTTTGGTGTCATTCAAGATATATTAGATTCTCATGATTTCTACATCATTGATTCTAAGGTTGATGAGATTTCTAGAGCATTAGGTTTAGATGCAATTGGGCTTGATAAAGATGTTACTGATTTAAGTGGTGGGCAAAGAACGAAGATTCTGCTAGCTAAATTATTACTAGAGAAGCCTGATATTCTTCTTCTTGACGAGCCTACGAACTACTTAGATGTTGTTCATATTGAATGGTTAAAACGTTACTTGCAAGAGTACGAGAATGCCTTTATTCTAATATCGCATGATATTCCTTTTCTTAATAGCGTAGTTAATATTATCTACCATGTAGAAAATGCGGAATTAAATCGTTATGTAGGTGATTATGATAAATTCTTAGAAGTATATGAAGTGAAGAAAGCCCAATTAGAAGCTGCTTATAAGAGACAACAACAAGAAATTAATGAACTACAAGATTTCGTAGCTAGAAACAAAGCCAGAGTTTCTACTAGAAACATGGCGATGTCAAGACAGAAGAAATTGGACAAGATGGACGTAATTGAACTTGCCAAAGAGAAACCAAAACCAGAGTTTAACTTCAAGGAAGCCCGTGCTGCTAGTCGTTATATCTTCCAAACAGAGCATCTTGTTATTGGATACGAGGAACCATTATCAAAGCCAATTACATTGTCTATGGAACGTGGTGAGAAACTAGTTCTTACTGGTGCTAATGGTATTGGTAAGTCAACATTACTTAAGAGTATCCTAGGAATTATTCCTCCTCTAGAAGGTAAAGTTGTTTTAGGAGATTATCTGTACAAAGGTTATTTCGAACAAGAGATGACTGGTGCTAAGAACAATACTTGTATCGAAGAAATCTGGAAGGAGTTCCCATCGTATACGCAATACGAAGTACGTTCAGCGCTAGCTAAATGTGGTTTGACTACGAAACATATTGAAAGTCAAGTTCGAGTACTTAGTGGTGGTGAACAAGCTAAAGTCCGTCTATGTAAATTAATTAATATAGAAACTAACATATTATTACTAGATGAGCCTACAAACCATCTTGATGTAGAGGCGAAAGATGAATTAAAGAGAGCGTTAAAAGCATACAAAGGAAGTATCCTTTTGATTTGCCATGAGCCAGATTTCTATGAGGACTTTGCAACGAAAGTAATAGATTGTTCTAATTGGTCTACAAGAATCTAAGTACTACAATTTCGATATGAATTATCGAATGTTAACATAAAAGTTGACATGATTTGTTGCGTGGATTATAATTTAACAATAGAGAATAAGTCATAAGAGAATGAAAATTCTTTTATGACTTTTTTAGTACAAGCGATTGATTAGCAAATCGCACTCACTCATTAAAGACATTTGTGGGAATCACAGAAAGTATAGAGGTGTGTATAAAATGAAGAATTTCAGTAATTTTAACGATTTTAGTAGAAAAGAAGATTTACATTTTGAATCTAGAGCTGTTCACGGTGCGTTAGGTAATGATCCAATTACTGGTGCTGTAAGCTTTCCAATATATCAAACATCGACATTCCGTCATAAAGCATTAGGCCAATCAACTGGATTTGATTATTCTCGTCTTCAAAATCCTACGAGACAAGAGCTAGAAAGAACGATGGCAATCTTGGAAGAGGGTGTTGAAGGATTTGCATTCACTAGTGGACAAGCAGCAAATATGGCTGTATTCATGAATCTAAATGAAGGTGATGAAGTTTTATTAACAGATGATATCTATGGTGGAACATACCGTATGGGTGAAGATATTTACCGTAGATATGGTGCTAATTTCAAATACGTTGATATGTCAAATGTAGAAGATGTTAGAGCAGCGGTAACTGAGAAGACAAAGATTATTTTTATTGAAACACCAACTAATCCAATGATGAAAGTAGCAGATATCGAAGAAATTTCTAAGATTGCGAAATCTGTTGGTGCTCTTACAGTAGTTGATAATACCTTCTTATCACCATATTTCCAAAAACCGTTGACTCTTGGTGCAGATATTGTAGTTCATAGCGGTACTAAATTTATTGGTGGTCACAATGATGCTCTTGCAGGTATTGTTGTCGTTAAGGATCAGGAGATGGCTGAGTTTATACGTGGCCAGATTAAGACTCAAGGTAATATGCTAGCTCCATTTGATAGTTGGTTATTACTTCGTGGATTGAAGACACTACCACTTCGTATGGATCGTCATAATGAGAATGCAATGAAAGTTGCTAATTGGTTAAGAACGCAACCAAAAGTAACAAAAGTATTTTATGTAGGTTTTGAGGATCACATTAATTATGAAGTGACTAAGAAACAAACATCTGGATTTGGCGGTATGATTTCATTTAACGTAGATAGTTTTGAAACGGTAGAGAAATTATTATCAGAATTAGATATGATTATGTTTGCAGAGAGTTTAGGTGGAACTGAGACTTTAATTACGTATCCACGTACACAAACTCACGAATCATTAACAGAAGAGACTAGACAAAAACTTGGTATCACAGATACTTTCTTACGTTTATCAGTTGGTCTTGAGCACGTAGATGACATTATCAAAGATCTTGATCAAGCATTAAACGGTTAGAGGTTGAGGCGAAACTCGTAGAGGTTATTGAACACACTTGAAAGCTTGATGGGGTACACGAAACACGCTGCATAACTATGTGTTTCTAAGTGTGTGTGGAGAGTATTCAAACGATACGGACACGCCTTCGACAAGACATCCTGTCTTGCTCAGGCTGGCTCGGCTTCCATGCCTCGCCGTCCTAGTGAGTTGAGCACACACTAAGAAACACTATAGTTATTACGCTATCGTTTCTTAGCACCCCATCAAGCTTTCAGGTGTGGGTCTAAGTTATGGTGAGTTTCGCAACAAGTTGTCTTGAGTTAAGATTAGAAGTAATAAAGTGATTATGATGGATTTTGTGCAATGTTGTACAGGTCTAAGGTGAACAAAAAATTGTTTATGATACATTATGTATGTAGCATCGCAAGCAGGTTTGCGAGACACATGCATTGAAGTAAGGTTGAAAGAATTTATAATCTTTAGAAAGGAGCCATGCACTGCTTTCTTTCAACTTGTTATTGTAGCAGTCTCACTAGTGTACTAGTGATAAACATGGGTTTAAGATGAGAATTCGTTTTACTAAGATGCAAGCGTATGGTAATGATTATGTATATATTGATGCTATTAATCAGAAGCTGAATAATTTGCCAGAGCTTGCTAGGTATGTAAGTGATAGACATTTTGCCATTGGTTCGGATGGGATGGTTTTGATTTGTCCATCTGATGTAGCAGATTTTAGAATGCGTATGTTTAACCCCGATGGATCTGAAGGAGAGATGTGCGGTAATGCTCTTCGAAGTGTGGGGAAATATGTATATGATCATAAATTCACTGATAAAGAGTTTTTAACAATTGAAACACTTGGTGGTATTCAGAAGTTACAACTATTTATTGAGAATGGTGTGGCTGTGAATATTAAAGCTGATATTGGAGAGCCAAGACTTAGTACGAAAGTTATTCCAGTGAATAGCGAGTTAGAAGAATTTATTGACCAACCTGTAACCGTACTTGATAGAGAGTTCCACACAACAGCTATATCTTGGGGTAATCCTCATTGCGTACAGTTTATCGATGATGTGGCATCTTTTGATGTTCATGGTTATGGAAGAGAGTTTGAATATAAAACAGAGTTATTCCCTAATAAGACAAACGTTACCTTTGCGCAAGTAATTAGTAGAGATTATATTAAGATGCGCGAATGGGAAAGAGGAACTGGAGAGACAATTGGTTGTGGTACTGGTTGTTGTACAGCTGTTGTAGCTGCTGTTTTAACTGGAAGATGTGATCGCAGAGTAACTGTTGAACAAATTGGTGGTCCGCTAGAAGTAGAATGGGATGAAGAGACTAATCACGTTTTCATGATTGGACCATCTCATACGATGTTTGAGTCCGATATTGAAGTTGGACACATTGTTAAGGAAGAATAATGATAACTTTATCCCCTATTCTTTGATATGATGGAATCACATGGAGAAGAAGAGGGGATATTTGTGTGTAATAGTAGTGAATAATGATTAAGGCATTGCAAAGAGTTTAGAAATTGACTCATCAAATAATAATCTAGGAAAGGAGCCGTGTGATCCGCTTAATTATATGTGATTAGGTGGAAGTATGAAGGGATTTTATGTTAGTTCATTTGTGCTATGCATGGGATGTAAAATGAAATTACGTAAATTACTAGAACAAGTTGATTATAAATTATTAAAAGGTAACTTAGACGAGTCAGTAACTGATGTTATATATGACTCAAGAAAGGTTATGAAAGGTGTAGCGTTTCTTTGTATTAGTGGAACGGCTGTAGATGCGCACAGATTTATTCCAGATGCAGTTGCAAAAGGGGCAAGTGTTATTGTTGTAGAAAAGCCAGTAGAAGTTGAAGGCAATGTAACTGTTATTATAGTGGAAAGTACAAGAAAAGCTCTAGCGCTTATGTCTGCTGCTCTTTTTGATTATCCTGCTAAGAAGATGATAACAATCGGTTTAACAGGTACCAAAGGTAAAACTACTACAACTTACATGATTCAAAAGATGCTTGAAGAAGCAGGTAAGAAAGTTGGAGTGATTGGTACTATTGGAGCAGTAATCAATGGAGAGAAGGTAAAGACAGAAAATACAACTCCAGAATCTTACGAATTACATTCTATTTTTAATAAAATGGTTGATGCGGGTTGCGAGTATGTAGTTATGGAAGTTTCTTCACAAGGTCTAAAGATGGACCGTGTGGCTGATATTGAATTTGATTATGGTGTTTTCACAAATTTCTCAGCTGATCATATTGGACCTACAGAACATGCAGACATGGAAGAGTATCTATATTGTAAGAGTTTGCTTTTCAAACAATGCAAAGTAGGTATCATAAATAAAGACGATGACAATCATGTAGGTGTACTTGAAGGGCATACATGTAAAGTACAAACCTTTGGATTTAGTGAAGGTTCAGATTTACGTGCATCTAATATCGATTTCTTGATGATGCATGGACACCTAGGAATCTCATTTGATGTAGAGGGAAAGTTAGATGCCCATGTAGAAACGAATATACCAGGAAGATTCAGTTCTTATAACTCAATGGTAGCTTTGTTAGTTGGGATTAATATAGGTTTATCTAAGGAAGTTATGTTAGATGCTCTATCAAATATTACAGTTCGAGGACGCGCTGAAATCGTTAAGGTATCCGATGATTTTATTGTTATGATTGATTATGCACACAATGCTGTAAGTGTAGAGAGTCTATTAACGACAGTTTCTGAATATAATCCAAAGAGAATAATTTGTGTATATGGCTGCGGTGGCAATCGTTCCAAATTACGTCGTTATGATATGGGTGAATTATGTGGTAAGATGGCTGATTTGTCAATCTTAACATGTGATAATCCTAGAGACGAAGAAGTTGCGGATATTAATGATGATATTAAAGTTGGACTTGCTAGAAGCGGTGGCAACTATATAGAAATCGAGGACCGCACTGAAGCAATTCACTATGCGCTTGATCATGCAATGACAGGAGATATCATTATCCTTATTGGCAAAGGTCATGAAGAATATCAAGAAATTAAAGGTGTAAAACATTATTATAATGAACGTGAAGTGATTGAGGAATATGCAAATAACAGAACATTTGCGTTGAAATAGTTATATACTAGTAATAAAGTGCAATTTAATAATGGGAGTGATTACATGAAACTGCAATCCTTGTTACAAGAAGTTTCTTACACTGTAGCGCAAGGAACCATAGATATTGATATTACCGATATATCCATGAATTCGAGAAATGAACAAAAGAGCACTGCCTTCGTTTGCATTAACGGAGCTACCATTGATGGACATTTATTTGCTGAAGAAGTTATCAAAAAAGGTGCAGCAGCTATAGTTGTAGAAGAAGATATAAAGGGTATGGAGCAGTTTAATGTTACCATTATTCGTGTAAAGGATACGAAGTACGCATATGCGGCTATGTCTGCTGCGTATTTTGGATATCCAGCGAGAGAATTAACCACAATTGGTGTTACAGGGACGAAGGGGAAGACGACAATCACCTATATGATTCAATCTATTCTTGAATATGCCGGTTTGAAAACAGGTTTAATTGGTACAATTGAAGCAATTATCGGTGATGTAAGTATACCTTCAGATAATACAACTCCTGAAGCCTATACATTGCAGAAATATCTTCGTCAAATGGTAGATGAAGGCTGTGAGTATGCTGTAATGGAAGTTTCGTCGCAAGGGCTTAAATTAGAGCGTACAGCAACAATAATCTTTGATTATGGAATCTTTACAAATCTAGAAGAAGACCATATTGGTCCAAAAGAACATGCAGATATGGAAGAATACATAAGATGTAAGGGGAAATTGTTCAAGCAATGTAGGTGTGGTATTGTTAATAGGGATGATCAATATGTAATGCAGGTACTTGAAGGGCATACATGTGAAGTAGAGACTTATGGTTTGTCACTGGAATCGGATACTTACGCGACAGATATCAAAAGATATCAAAATGAGAATGTTTTAGGAATACAATTCCATGTGAATGGGAAGGTAGAACTAGATGCTTGGTTACCAATACCAGGAATATTCAACGTGTATAATGCATTAACGGCAATAGCATTATGTAGGCATCTTCCGGTCTCAGTGAATAAACTTGTAGAGGCACTTAATCATGTAAGTGTAAAGGGTCGTATGGAAATTGTTAAGGTTTCAGGCCCGTATCTTTTGATGATTGACTATGCCCATAATGCATTAAGCCTAAAGAGTCTATTAATGACGCTTCGTGAGTATGAACCGAAACGTATTGTATGTTTGTTTGGATGTGGAGGTAATCGTTCGAAACTGAGAAGATATGAAATGGGAGAGATATCTGCGAATATGGCAGATTTGACTGTTATCACTTCGGATAATCCAAGATATGAAGAACCTATGGATATTATAGGAGATATCAAGATTGGTATAGAAAAAGGCAAGGGTAGTTATGTTATGATTGCTGATCGTAAGCAAGCAATTCAATATTGTATAGAGAATGCACAAGAAGGAGACTTCGTTATACTTGCAGGAAAAGGTCATGAAGATTATCAAGAAATAAATGGTGTCAAATATCCTATGGATGAGAGAGTAATCATAGCGAATATTCTTGAAGGAAACCGTTATTAATATAGATAAGAAAGGAATTGTATAGGATGGAATTACTGAGTATAGGAGAAATCGTAAAAGCTACAAGAGGCAAATTGCTTTGTGGTAATGACAAGTTACAGATTCATGCAGTAAGCACAAATTCAAAAGAAGTGGAAGAAGGAACTTTATTCGTTCCAATTGTTGGTGAACGTGTGGACGCCCATACATTTATTCCTTCTGTAATAGAGGCTTCGGCGACAGCAATTATAATAAGTAAACAGATTGATTTATCTAGTGTAAAAGAGAATCAAGCGATTATTCAAGTAGAGGATACGAAGGAAGCACTACAAGATTTGGCAGCTTATTACCGTGATAAGTTTGATATTCCTGTAATCGGAATTACAGGTAGTGTTGGTAAAACAACAACGAAGGAAATGATATCCGCTGCTCTTGAAACCAAATACCGTGTCCTTAAGACAGCAGGAAATATGAATAGTCAAGTTGGTTTGCCTTTAACTATATTTCGTATAGATCATACACACGAAGTTGCAGTAATTGAGATGGGGATTAGTGAAGCTGGTGAGATGCAAAGGTTAGCTCGAGTTGCCAAACCTACACATGCTGTTATAACAAATATTGGTGTTTCACACATTGGTCAGCTAGGTTCACGTGAAAATATTCGTAAAGAAAAAATGAATATTGTAAATGAATTTAGTGAAGTTAGTTGCCTTTTTGTGAATGGGACAGATGACATGTTAATGCATATTTTACCTTTTTCAGAAAATCTTAAGTTATCTGACAAAGAAAAAACACAGAAATGTGATATAATTGACGTAAATGATAATACAGCTAAGAGTTTGTGTCGTGCCGATGTTGTCACATTTGGTTGTAACAAAGACTGTATGTATTATGCTACAGATATTACAGTTAATAATGGTCATACGAAGTTTTATCTACAAAATACTGTAGATGAAGTGAAATGTGATGATAATCAAATAGAATTACAGGTACTTGGAGAACATAACATATATAATGCATTAGTTGCTATAGCAATTGCCAATAAGTTAGGTATTGAGACATCGGTTGCAAAACAAGGATTAAAAGAATATCTACCTTTAGCAATGCGTGGTGAAATTGTGAAAGCGAATGGTTTAACTGTAATCGATGACACTTATAATGCTAGTCCGGATTCCATGCGTGGTGGCATTAATGTCTTACTTGAACTAGAGAATATATCTCGAAGATTTGCTGTCTTAGCAGATGTTTTAGAATTAGGAGAGTATTCATATTCTTGTCACTATGGTGTCGGTGAATATATTGCTACTAAGAATATAGATGAAGTTGTAACTATAGGTAATGAGGCAAAGGCTATCGTGAAAGCAGTTGAAGATGCGGGAGTTGATATTGTTACACATTCGTTTGATAGTAATCAAGAAGCAATAAACTATCTAAAAGAAAAACTCAAATCAGGAGCTGCAGTCTTAGTAAAAGGATCTAGAGGCATGCATACAGATGAGATAGTAAATGCAATAATACAATAGAATACATGATTTATGAATGGGTAACTGTTCAATTACAAAGTTGATAAAGGTGGTGAGAGAAATGATATATGCAGATATCATAGTGGATATCTCGCATGAGAATCTAGATAAAACCTATCAATATGCGGTACCAAAGCATCTTGAAGAAAAAGCGATAGTGGGTTCTCTTGTTAAATTTCCATTTGGTAAGGCAAATCGTATTATTAAGGGATATATCATTTCTTTATCGCAAACACCAAGTATAGATGTATCTTATATTAAAGAGATTGGAGAGGTTGTAGACAACGCTCTTGTGATGGAATCTCATTTGATTATGTTAGCATCTTGGATACGCGATAATTATGGTGCTACTTTAAATGATGCACTTAAAGTTGTGCTACCAGTGAAACAAACAGTAAAGATGGTAGAAAAACGAACAATTCGTTTACTTTTAGGACAAGAAGAAGCGAATGCTATGCTGATTGAATTACAGCGAAAGAAATATAAAGCTAGAATTCGTCTTCTTGAATTGTTAATCGAACGAAATGAAGTGGATTACGATACTGCAATTAATAAATTTGGTATTACCAGGCCGACGATACAGACTTTTGTAGAACAAAATGTTATTGAAGTAGAGGCAACAAGGGTTTATCGTAATCCAATTAAAAATCAGCAACAGGTACAAAAGTCTATGGTATTGACTCCGAATCAACAAGCTATTGCGGATGACTTTTGTAAAGAATATGACGATGGAATTAGAAAAACGTATCTTCTTCATGGTATAACAGGTAGTGGAAAGACAGAAGTGTACATGGAGATGATTGAGCATGTACTTGCAAAGGGTAAGCAAGTTATATTATTAATACCTGAAATTGCTTTAACTTATCAAACGGTAATGCGATTCTATAAAAGATTTGGTGATCGAATATCCATTATGAACTCAAGATTATCTAAAGGTGAGAGATTTGATCAATATATGCGGGCAAAACAGGGGGATATTGATATTATGATTGGTCCTAGGTCTGCGTTGTTCGCGCCATTTGATAAACTCGGACTGATTATCATAGATGAGGAACACGAAGGTAGTTATAAGAGTGAGATGCCTCCAAAGTACCATGCAAGAGAAGTAGCTATTTACCGAGCCTCCTTACTTGGTGCTAGCGTAGTACTTGGTTCTGCAACACCGTCCCTAGAAGCATATAGGCGGGCAAAAGACGGTGAGTATAAGTTGTATGAATTAAAAGAAAGAATTAGTGGGGCGAAGTTACCTCGTGTCTATATAGTGGATTTGAGGGAAGAATTAAAGAAGAAGAATAAATCGATCTTTAGCGAGAAGTTAAAAGAGCTTATTATAGATCGTTTGAATAAAAAGGAACAGATTATGTTGTTCCTAAATCGAAGAGGATTTGCAGGGTTTGTATCTTGTAGAAGTTGTGGTCATGTAATGAAATGTCCACATTGTGATGTTTCCTTAACATACCACTATGGAAGAGATAAGCATAAACTTGTTTGCCACTACTGCGGTTATGATGAAGAGATGCCAAATAAATGTCCAAGTTGTGGCTCACCATATATAGCGACGTTTGGAACAGGTACACAAAAGGTGGAGGAGATGGTTAAGAAGGAGTTTCCTACTGCTAGAGTGCTTCGAATGGATATGGATACAACTGCAGGTAAAGAAGGGCATGAGAAGATTTTATCAGCCTTCGCAAATCGCGAAGCCGATATCTTAGTAGGAACACAGATGATTGTTAAAGGGCATGATTTTGGCAATGTATCTTTAGTAGGTATATTGGCTGCTGACCTATCATTATATGCTAATGATTATAGGGCGGCTGAAAAGACCTTCCAATTGCTAACACAAGCGGCAGGCCGTGCAGGTAGAAGCAAAGATAATGGAGAAGTTGTAATACAGACTTACAATCCAGAACATTATAGTGTAACAACCGCAGCAGCTAACGATTATGAAGCGTTCTATACTAGGGAAATAGCCTTTAGAACAATGATGAAATATCCTCCTGTATCCAATATCTTGGTTGCCTTTTTGACATCTAAGAATGATGAAGTGGTTGCAAAAGCAGCAGATTTATTCAAAGCCGCTGTTCTTGACTACAAGATGCAAGTAAAATCGCAGATGGACACAGACGAAGGAGTTCATGAAACAGAGGACCTTGAAATCATTGGACCTGTGAAAGCTAATGTTTCTAAGGTGAATGATATATACCGATATGTACTATATATGAAGCATATGGACTATATTTATTTAAAAGACTTAAAGAATTTCATGGAAGGTTTTATTGATTACTCAACCCTATTCAAAGGATGTAGTGTACAGTTTGATTTCAACCCAATGAACAGCTATTAGTTGTAATAGGCACGAAACTCGGTGGGGTTGTTTAACATACTTCTAGCCTTAAACACGATTCACGAAATACGCTACGCAACTAAGTGCTTCTAAGAGTACACGGTTAGTTGTTAGTTATGTACGGAAACACCCTCAACATGACGTCCCTGTCATGTTCGGGTTGGCTCGGCTTCCATGCCTCGCCTTCCTTGGTGTTACAGCGCACTCTAAGAAGTACTATAGTTTCTACGCTATCATTTCTTAGAATTGTGTTTAAGTCTAGAAGTATGGGATAACTTTGAACGAGTTTCGTGGTTGATTTACAAGGGGTAGGTAAAAAAGAGTTAGTTTCAAATGCATTGGCTGTGGGTTGGAGTATAGTAGTACCAATTAGTTAGCTAAGTTAATAAAGTTAACATAGGTAGGTAACTATTAATTGATAAAGACTTAGAGAAAAAGTGTATAAGTCAATAGTGATTAAGTTAAGAATCCAGAAATATTGATTTTAAATCAAGACTGGTTTATATATTATTTTATATAGGGAAAGGATGATAAAGATGGCAATTAGAAATATAAGAACTATGGGTGATGCGGTACTTAATAAGACTGCAAAGGTGGTTACTGAGATGAATGACCGTACTCAGGAGTTAATCGATGATATGTTAGATACTATGTATGATGCCCAGGGGGTTGGTCTTGCTGCTCCTCAAGTAGGGATATTGAAGCGAATAGTTGTAATTGATGTTTCTCCTGAAGCAGATGAGCCAATTGTTTTAATAAACCCAGAAATCATAGAAGTTAGTGGAGAGCAAACAGGAGACGAAGGTTGCCTAAGTGTTCCAGGAAAAGTTGGTGTTGTTACAAGACCTAATTATGTTAAGGTTAAAGCTTTAGATCGTAATATGGAAGAGAGAATTCTTGAAGGTGAAGGTTTACTAGCAAGAGCTTTCTGTCATGAAATTGATCATTTAGATGGACACTTATATGTTGAAAAAGTTGAAGGAAAACTATTCAATACAAGTGATTTAGAAGAAGAGTAGGAGGAGTAGGGATGAAAGTTCTTTTTATGGGAACTCCTGATTTCGCAGTATCTTCGTTAGATAGTATTATCAAAGCGGGACATGAAGTTGTTGGAGTTGTAACGCAACCAGATAAACCAAAAGGTAGAGGAAAGGCTGTATTATATACGCCTGTTAAGGAAAAGGCTTTAGAGCACAATATACCAGTTTATCAACCAGTTAAGGTTAGAGAAGAAAGTGTAATCGAAGAGCTTAGAGCGTTGAAGCCGGATATCGGTGTTGTTGCTGCATTCGGCCAAATTTTGCCTCAAACATTATTAGATATGCCAACCCATGGATGTGTGTGTGTTCATGGTTCATTACTACCCAAATATCGTGGTGCAGCACCAATTCAATGGGCTGTAATCGATGGTGAGCCTGTTTCTGGTATTACAATCATGCAGATGGATGCTGGTATTGATACAGGAGATATGATTAGTAAAGTTGAAGTGCCAATTGATAAAGAGGAGACATATGGTAGTCTCCATGATAAACTTGCTGTCGCTGGAGCTGAGTTATTAGTAGAAACTTTAGAAATGTTTGAAAATGGAACAGTAATTCGTGAGAAGCAAGATGATTCAAAATCAAATTATGCAGTTAGACTTACAAAAGAATTAGGAAGGATTGATTTTTCTAAATCAGCTGTTGAATTAGAACGTTTGGTTCGAGGATTAAACCCATGGCCAAGCGCATATACTTCCTTAAATGGTAAGACTTTAAAAGTATGGAAAGCAGATGTTTTAGAGAATCAATATGATGGCGATTTAGGTGAAATCGTTGATGTAACAAAGGATTCTATCTGTGTTAAAACGGCAGATGGAACATTAGCGCTTAAAGAAATTCAATTAGAAGGTAAGAAACGTATGGACGTTGGTTCCTTCTTACGTGGTGTTACAGTCGAAAAAGGCGAAAAACTTGGTTAAGGAGAGAGGTGCAATATACTCGAATACTATTAATCAGTTGTCATAGAAAGGAGTTTTTATTATGGCATTATTTTATGGATATAGATACTATATTGATCCGACGTATATCTTGATTCTTATAGGTGTGGTAATCAGTTTATTAGCATCTGCAAAAGTCAAATCAACATTTGCTAAGTACTCCAAAGTGAGAAGCATGTCAGGGCTTACTGGTGCACAAGCAGCAGAGAGAATCCTTCGTAATGCTGGAATCTTTGATGTATCAGTTCAAAGAATTAGCGGACAATTAACGGATCATTATGATCCTAAGAATAAGGTATTACGTTTGTCTGATAGCGTGTTTGGAGAAACTTCAGTAGCTGCTATTGGCGTTGCAGCACATGAATGTGGACATGCGATTCAACATAACAAAGAATATGCACCACTTAGGATACGTACAGCGCTTGTTCCAATCGCTAACTTTGGAGCTACACTATCTTGGCCACTCATACTAATTGGTGTTTTGCTTAGTTGGTCTCAGACATTAATTACGCTAGGTATTATTTTATTCTGTGCAGCGGTTTTATTTCAATTGGTGACATTACCTGTGGAATTCAATGCTTCAAATCGTGCTGTTAAGATTCTTGCTAGCACAGGAATATTGTCAGATAGAGAAGTGTCACAAACGAAGCAAGTACTTGGTGCTGCAGCATTAACCTACGTTGCAGCCGCAGCCGCATCGATTCTACAATTACTTCGTTTAATTATATTATTTGGAGGAAATAGAGATCGTGACTAAAGAAATGAATCTGAGAGAACTAGCACTTACTATACTGATGGAAGTTTCGCAGAATGGTGAATTTAGTAATAAAGTGCTTAACCAGACTTTATCAAAATATCAATATCTTTCGAAACAAGATCGAGCGTTTCTATCAAGATTAACAGAAGGTACAATCGAAAGAATGATCGAGATGGATTATATTATTAATCAATTCTCGAGTGTTAAAGTTAATAAGTTAAAACCAGTAATTCGAAATATATTACGCTTAGGTGTATATCAAATCAAATATATGGATCAAGTACCGGTAAGTGCTGCGTGTAACGAGTCAGTTAAATTGGCGACTAAGAAAGGTTTTCATAATCTTAAGGGATTTGTGAATGGTGTCCTTAGAACAATCAGTAGAGAAGTTGAAAACATTGAATATCCAAGCAAAATAGCACAACCAATTACCTATCTCAGTGTTGTATATTCAATGCCAGAATGGATTATCCGTAATTGGCTAGAAGAATTTTCTTTCGAAACGATTGAAAAGATGCTGAAGTTCTCATTATCAGAACGAGAGACTACGATTCGTTGTAATACGAATAAAACTACAGTAGAAGAATTAAGAAAAGGTCTAATGAACCAAGGAGTACTTGTTGGTGATGGTGCCTATGTGGAAGAAGCATTACGTATTTCTGAATATGATTCGATACAAAGGTTATATGGTTTTGCGGATGGATTATTCCAAGTGCAAGATGAAAGTTCTATGATGGTAGCACATGCAGCTGGAATTAAGAAGGACGACTTAGTTATTGATGTGTGCGCAGCACCAGGGGGAAAGAGCCTTCATATTGCTCAATTATTAGAAGGAACAGGCAAAGTTATCGCTTGCGATTTAACAGAGTACAAAGTAGATTTAATTAAGCAAAATGTGGAACGTCTAGGATTTACTAATGTAGAGCCTAAAGTACAAGATGCATTAGAATTAGACCGTACATTCATTGATAAAGCAGATGTTGTAATTGCTGACTTGCCTTGTTCTGGACTCGGGGTAATTGGCAAGAAGAATGATATCAAATACAATATCACCCCTGAAAAACAAAAGGATCTTGCTCAGCTACAAAAGGATATTTTACATGTTGTACAGCAGTATGTGAAAGCGGGTGGTACTTTAGTATACAGCACTTGTACGGTAAACAAGGAAGAGAATCTTAATAACGTTGAGTGGTTTATTAAGAATTACGATTTTGAGTTACAATCACTTAGAAACTACTTACCTGAGAGACTTGTCAAGCGAGAGGGAAATGACAGTACAATTGACAAAGGATATATAAATTTCATACCAGGTATCTATAATACAGACGGATTTTTCGTAGCGAGATTAGTTAAAAAATAAAGCCAACATTGATGAGATTGGTTAAAGTCGATATAATTCGATATGAATGAATTAGGAGGTGATAACATATTATGGATAAGCGTGATTTAAAATCCATGAACTTAGAACAGGTTAAAGCAGTAATGGAGGAACTTGGTGAGAAAGCATTTCGTGCAAAACAGATATATGATTGGATGCATACGAAGTTAGTTGATAGCTTTGAGGAGATGACGAATCTTTCTAAGGCTTTAAGAGATAAATTATCGGAGAATTTTGAATTAACTTCATTAAATGTAGTAGATAAAAGGGAGTCAGCGAAAGATGGAACTTGTAAGTTCCTTTTTGAACTTTCGGATAATCGAGTAATCGAGAGTGTGTTAATGAAATACAAGCACGGGAATTCGGTTTGTATTTCTTCACAAGTGGGGTGTAGAATGGGATGCCGTTTTTGTGCATCTACACTTGGTGGGCTTGAAAGAAACTTAACTCCTGCAGAGATGCTAGATCAAATATATAAAATTCAGAAGATGTCTGGTGAGCGTGTTTCAAATGTAGTACTTATGGGTACAGGAGAACCTCTTGATAACTATGATAATGTTTTACAGTTCATACAATTATTAACAGATGAGAATGGGGTGAATATTAGCCAAAGAAACATAACGGTTTCAACTTGCGGTCTTGTAAATCGTATTAAGGATCTTGCGGAAGAAGAATTACAGATAACTTTAGCAATTTCTTTACATGCTCCCAATGATAGGGTTCGTAAAGAAATTATGCCGATTGCTAATAAATATTCAATCAAGGAAATTATTGATGCAGTTACATTCTATTATAATAAAACAGGTAGACGTATTTCCTTTGAATACAGTTTAGTAGAAGGTGTTAATGATAGTGAAGATAATGCTAAAGAATTGATTCACGTAGTGAGGGGACTAAATTGTCATGTCAACTTGATTCCTGTAAACCCAATTAAAGAAAGGAATTTCAAACAAACGCAGATGCAGTTTGTTCAAAATTTCAAAAATATACTTGAAAAAAATAGAATTAATGTTACTATTAGAAGAGAAATGGGCTCGGATATTGACGCAGCCTGTGGACAGCTCAGAAAGAGTTACATGGATGAGCATACTACTTAATAAGGAGGTAACGCCATGGAATCATTTTCTATTACAGATATCGGTGTAAAACGTAAGATGAATCAGGACTTTGTTTATTGCGAACAAAATCAAGTTGGCAGCCTTCCCAATTTATTTATAGTTGCTGATGGCATGGGAGGACATAAGGCGGGAGATTTTGCATCTAGATTCAGTGTAGAGAAAGTCGTTGAATATATACAAAGTAGTAAGTTGACATCACCAATTCGCCTTTTTGAAGAAGCTATTAAGAATGCGAATACACTACTACTAAATGAAGCAAAAGAAAATCCGAACTTGGAAGGTATGGGAACAACATTGGTTGTTGCAACAATCATTGATGATATTTTGTATGTTGGGAATATTGGTGATTCTCGTTTGTACTTAATACATGATGATATTAAGCAAATCACTAGAGATCATTCTCTTGTAGAAGAGATGGTTGAGAATGGTGAACTTAACAAAAGTGAAGCGAGATTTCATCCTAATAAGAACATTATCACTAGAGCGATAGGTGCTAGTGGTGATGCAATACCTGATTTCTTCGAAATTTCCTTGAAGGAAGAGGATATAATACTTATGTGTTCTGACGGATTATCAAATATGATTGATGATACTGAGGTTTTTGAGATTGTAACATCAAGAAAAGATAAAATTAAGAATGCAGTCAGAGCTTTAATTGAGAAAGCAAATGAGTATGGTGGCAAAGATAATATTACAGTAATCGTTGTGAAGCCGTAATTGTAAACCATAATAGAGAGGTGAGAAAATGATTAAACCAGGAATATTTATTAGCGACAGATATGAAATAATTGAAAAAGTCGGTACTGGAGGAATGGCTGATGTTTATAAAGCGAAATGCCATCGCTTAAACCGCAATGTCGCAATAAAAGTATTAAAACCTGAATACAGTGATGATCAAACATTTGTCTCAAAATTTAGAGGCGAAGCACAGTCTGCTGCAGGATTATCCCATCCTAATATTGTAAATGTGTATGATGTAGGTGACGATGGAAATCTACATTATATTGTAATGGAATTGGTTGAAGGTATTACACTTAAGAGTTTTATTGAAAGAAAAGGAAAACTTGAGATAAAAGAAGCTGTTGGAATTGCAATTCAAATTGCACAAGGTATGGAAGCAGCTCATGCAAATCATATTATTCATAGAGACATAAAGCCTCAGAACATAATCATATCGCGAGAAGGGAAAGTTAAAGTAACTGATTTTGGTATTGCTAAAGCCACTTCGTCGAATACGATTACTTCTAATGCAATGGGATCGGTACATTATATATCACCAGAGCAGGCTAGAGGCGGTTATAGTGATGAAAAGAGTGATATCTATTCTTTAGGTGTTACATTATATGAGATGCTAATTGGCAAAGTTCCGTTCGAAGGCGATAATGCGGTATCCGTAGCATTACTTCATATTCAAGGAGAAACTACTCCTTTAAGACAACTTGATCCGACAATTCCACCAAGCTTAGATAAAATTGTACAGAAATGTATGCAAAAGAAGCCGGAACGTCGCTATCTAAGTGCTTCAGAATTAATTCAGGACTTAAAACGTTCCTTAGCAAACCCTAATGGGGAGTTTGTTAAGATGGCACCACTTGGTGTTACAGATTCTCCAACAATTAATCTTACACCAGAACAAGTAAGTGAAATCAGAGAAGCTTCTGGCTACCCTAATGATGGTGCCCGGGATCGTAATATTCCTAGTGATTATGATGAGATGGATGACAATAATCAACTGTATGAATCGGAAGATGAGGATTTTGATGACGAAAAAGATGTTGATCCAAAGTTAGAAAAATTCATCATAGCAGGTTCTGTAACAGTTGCAATCGTACTTGGGATTGTAATCCTTGCTTTAGTAGGTAAAGGATTTGGATTATTTAAGTTTGGTTCAGGAAGCAGTGGAAATAATAATAATCAAATCGAAGAAACACTTCCAGATGATGAAACTACTGAGGATACTGAACAAACAGAAGATACAGCTAACAAAACAACTGTTCCTGATGTAAAGGGTAAATCCTTAGAAGAGGCAATTGATTTATTAAAAGCTGCAGATTTAAGTTCTAGAAATGATTATAAGTCATCTGATGTAGTGCCAGAAAACTATATTATTGATCAGAGTATTACAGCTGGTGATGAAGTTGATAAAAACACAGAAATTGTACTTACAATAAGTACGGGTGTTGAAACAAGTTCATTACGTGATGTAACAGGGTTGACTGTTGACCAAGCAGATACTGTCCTTAAGAATGATCAAGAGCTTAAAATAATACATGAGTATGAATATAATGATACTGTAGAAGAAAATCTTGTTATTCGTACTTCACCAGCAGCTGGTACTGCAGTAAAAAAAGGCGATACAATAACTGTTTATATAAGTAAAGGTAAAGAAACAAAATACGTGAAGGTACCTGATTTACGTAATTATACGCAAGCGCAAGCGGAAGATATTCTGAAATCAAAAGGTCTTGAAAAGGGTAAAGTTAGTACTGCAAACTCAGACAACTATGCACAAGGTGTTGTTATGGATCAATCATACTCTCCTGATACAGAAGTAGAAGAAGGCACTAAGATTGACTTTACAGTAAGTATAGGACCAAAAGTAGAAGAAGTGACCTATATTTATACTACTTCAGTAACGATGAATACAAGCCCGTTTGCAGATGAGATGGAAGATGGAGAAATCTCTATTGATATTTATTATGATAATTCAGATGAATTTGAAATGGATGCATATAAGCAAACTTTATCATCAGCTGACTTCCCTAAAACAGTGACTCTTCAAGGTAAAAAAGAGGGCGGTGCGACCGTAATTTATTATCTTGATGGGGAAGAATTCGGTCGAGACAATGTAACATTCAAGAAGGTAGCTAAATAATGCAAGGAAAGATTATAAAAGGTATAGCAGGTTTTTATTACATTCATGTATTCCAGCAAGGGGTTTATGAATGTAAAGCGAAAGGAATCTTTCGTAATCAAAAGATTAAACCACTTGTTGGCGACAATGTAGACATTGAAGTATTAGATGAAGAAAAGAAGCTAGGCAATATCACCTCGATATTGCCTAGACAAAATGAGTTGATAAGACCAGCTGTTGCAAATGTGGACCAAGCACTTGTTATTTTTGCAGCTGCTGATCCGAATCCTAATTTGAATTTATTAGATCGTTTTTTGATTATGATGAGCAAACAAGATGTAGAAACTTATGTTTGTTTTAATAAACAAGATATTGTTAGTGCGAAAGAGCAAGAATTATTAGAAGAGACATATCGCCTCGGTGGGTATCATGTGATCTTTACCAGTGCCTTACAAGGTGAAGGTTTACAACAAATAAAAGATATTATCAAAGGTAAAACAACTGTACTAGCAGGACCTTCTGGTGTTGGTAAATCCTCTATTATAAATTCTCTTATTCCTACAGCGCAGATGGAAATAGGGAGTATAAGCGAGAAGATTAAGAGAGGTAAACATACCACGAGACATTCAGAATTATTTGCGGTTGATGATGATTCTTTCATATTTGATACACCAGGCTTTAGTTCTTTATATATTGATAATTTTGAAAAGGAAGAATTGAAATCATATTTTCCTGAGTTCCTTCCGTATGAAGAGTATTGTAGATTCCAAGGGTGCGCTCATATTAATGAGCCACAGTGTGGAGTGAAACAAGCTTTAGAAGAAGGTAAAATAAGCAAAAACAGATATGAAAATTATCTATTATTATACAATGAATTAAAAGACAAGAAGAAATACTAGAAGCTAGTGTAAAAATATTTTCACATGCAATTTTGTGCTGCGGCCCAAAGATTGCAGGCTTTGAGAAAGGCATGGTTTTATTTATGAACAAATTATCACCGTCGATTCTTGCGGCAGATTTTTCTGAGTTAGGCGAAGAAGTAAAAAAAATTGATTTAGCGGGAGCTGAATATATTCATATTGATGTCATGGATGGAATGTTTGTACCAAGTATCTCCTTTGGCATACCAGTTATTAAGTCACTACGGAATAAGACAAATCGTGTTTTTGATGTACATTTAATGATCGAAGACCCAGTTAGGTATATACAAGCTTTTGCAGATGCTGGATCGGACATTATTACTGTTCATTATGAAGCATGTAAACATCTCCATAGTACGATTCAAAAAATTAAAGAATGTGGAAAGAAAGCTTGTGTAGCTTTAAATCCAGCAACACCTATTGAAGTTCTTGAATATGTTCTAGATGAACTTGACATGGTGTTGATTATGAGTGTAAATCCTGGATTTGGTGGACAGAAGTTTATACCGTTTTCTCTTGATAAGATAAAAAAACTTCGTCAATTAATTGTTGATAGAGGATTGGATATTGATATAGAAGTTGATGGTGGAGTAAATCTTGATAATGTTGAAGACGTTGTTAAGGCAGGTGCTAATGTTATTGTTGCTGGTACGGCAGTTTTCACTGGTGATAAAGAGAAGAATGTAAAACTGTTTTATGATAAGATGAAATAGAGTGGTAAAGTAGGTGTAAAGATGAAAACATTAATCATTACCGGAGGATTCATTGAGGCTGATTTTGCTAGATCTTATCTTAAAGATGAAAGTTTTGATATGGTAATTGCGGCTGATAAGGGAGTGGAGACAGCGAGGTTATTGAATGTTCCGATTGATTATATCCTTGGTGATTTTGATTCTTTAGAACCGTCAGTACTAGAAGAAGTAAAAAGTCAATTAGCAAATGATGAATCTGGTTTGGTATTAAAAGAATTTCCACCCGAAAAAGATTATACAGACACACATCTGGCAATCGTTACAGCGATTGAATCAGGCGCAACTTCAGTAACCATACTAGGAGCAACTGGGACAAGATTAGATCATGTGATGGCAAATGTAAATTTATTATCAATATTTTTGCATAATCATATAGAAGCAAAGATTATTGATTCGCATAATCAAATCTATGTCATTGATGGTGATGCGCATCTATATAGAGAGAAGATACATGGCAAATATGTGTCTCTTATTCCTTATACGGATTGCGTAACTGGTGTTACTTTAATTGGTTTTAAATATCCATTAAGTAATGCTACTTTGACAAAGGGAAATAGTCTTGGTATAAGTAATGAACTTCTTGAAGAAGATGGGATAATCAAACTAGACAAAGGAATCCTTATTGTAATTGAATCAAGGGATTAATTTAATATGAATAGAAAAAGATTAAGTGATAGAAAAGGAGACACAAATGAAATTAGGAATTGTAGGTTTACCAAACGTAGGAAAGAGTACATTGTTTAACTCATTAACAAAAGCGGGGGCGGAATCAGCAAATTACCCATTCTGTACAATTGATCCAAACGTAGGTATTGTACCAGTACCAGATGAGAGATTGAATGTTCTTTCTAAGATGTATAATTCTAAAAGTATTCTCCCAGCTGTTGTTGAATTTGTTGATATTGCAGGACTTGTTAAAGGAGCTTCCAAAGGAGAAGGTTTGGGAAACCAATTCTTATCTAACATTCGTGAAGTTGATGCAATTGTACATGTTGTTCGTTGTTTTGAAGATAGTAATGTAATTCACGTAGATGGAAGTGTTGATCCTATACGTGATATCGAGACGATTAATCTTGAATTAATCTTTTCGGATATCGAGGTACTTGAAAGAAGATTTTCAAGAGCTTCAAAAGGTGCTAAGAATGACAAAACTCTTGCTAAAGAAGTAGAATTAATTAAACGATTAAAAGAATTCTTAGAAGAAGGAAAACTTGCAAAAGGTTTTGAATCAGATGATGAAGAAGAAATCGAATTAATTAAATCTTATAACTTATTAACATATAAACCGGTAATCTATGCTGCTAATGTTAATGAAGATGATTTAGCTACGGATGGTGTAGATAATACAATGGTTGCTAAGGTTAGAGAATTTGCTAAGAATGAAAATTCTGAAGTTTTCGTTATCTGTGCACAAATTGAACAAGAGATAGCTGAACTAGATGAAGATGAAAAGAAAGAATTTTTAGAAGATTTAGGATTAAAAGAGTCAGGACTTGAGAAATTAATTCACGCAAGTTATGCAATCTTAGGGTTAATTAGTTATCTTACAGCTGGTGAACAAGAGACAAGAGCTTGGACGATTACGAGAGGAACAAAAGCTCCAGGGGCTGCTGGTAAAATTCATACAGACTTCGAAAGAGGATTTATTCGTGCAGAAATCGTTAGTTATGATAACCTTGTAGCCTGTGGCAGTTATAATGCTGCTAAAGAAAAAGGTCTTGTTCGTTCAGAAGGTAAAGAATATGTTGTACAAGACGGAGATGTAGTATTATTCCGTTTCAACGTTTAGGAAGGATATGGTAGAATGCTATTAGGTGCAAGTATCCGATTTCCCAATATAGGTATAGAAATAGAGAACTTAGGAACGGGAATTAATTTTTTTGGTATTCCGATTGCATATTATGGCATAATAATTGCGATAGGAATGCTAGTAGGCTACTTGTTAGTAGAGTGGCAAGCAAAGAGAACAGGCCAGAATAAAGAACTGTATCTTGATTTTGCATTATATGCAATTATTATCTCGGTTATTGGAGCAAGAATTTATTATGTGATATTTGCTTTTGATGAATTCAAAGATAATCTTTGGAGTGTGTTTAACTTACGTGGTGGCGGATTAGCTATTTACGGTGGAATTATAGCTGGTGTTCTTACAGCAGTTGTATTCTCTAAAGTGAAGAAAGTATCCTTACCATTACTTCTTGATACTAGCTGTGCTGGGTTGTTAATTGGACAGATTATTGGTAGATGGGGAAATTTCTTTAACCGAGAAGCTTTCGGTGGCTTTAGCGATGGACTTTTAGCTATGCAAATCAAGAAGTCAGAAGTAGCAGTATCTAATATAAGTGCAGATCTTATGAATCATCTTGTTGTTGTTGATGGGGTTGAATATATTCAAGTTCATCCAACATTCTTGTATGAATCACTTTGGAATCTAGCTTTATTGATTATTATATTATTGTATACGAATCATAAGAAGTTTAACGGAGAATTGACTTTGATTTATGTACTGGGCTACGGAATTGGACGTGCGTGGATTGAATCATTACGTACAGATCAACTTCTGTTATGGGGAACTAATATTCCTGTTTCAGAGCTGTTATCAATTCTGTTAGCGGTAGTTGCAGCGTGCCTATTGATATACAAACATGTTACGCTATATAGACAGAAGAGAAAAGAAGTTTAATTGATTAGCCCTAGAGTATTAATTGTAGAAAAATAGGACTAAAGACTAGTTGCATTTATAAATCAATATATTGTACCATTGTAAAAATATTAACAAATACGCACTATATGTAGTGCAAATAAAAGGCGACAAATTATGATACCATAATTTGTCGCCTTTTTGTGTACAGAAGGGCTTGATAAAATACCAAAAATGTTATAAAATTACACCATAAGTGGTGCAAAGTGGTGTAAAGTGGTACGAAGTGGTGAGAAAGTGGTGAAATAATTCACCAAGTGGTATACGGATTAAAATACCAAATGTACAGAATTCAATTTGGAGTAATCGACTTAGCACGAAAGCAGGTGTGTCATATGTTTATGGGTGAACATAATCATACAGTAGATGCCAAAGGCAGAGTAATTATTCCCGCCAAATTCAGAGAAGAACTCGGAGATGAGTTTGTCTTAACTCTTGGACTTGATGGGTGTTTATTTGTTTACCCAAATGACGAATGGCTTAACTTTGTAAACGATTTGAAAGGACTTCCGGGAAGCAAAGAAGCAAGACAATTGCAACGTTACTTTATGGCTGGAGCAGCTGGCTGTGAGGTGGACAAGCAAGGAAGATTTCTAATACCACAAAAATTACGTGAACATGCAGGACTTGATAAAGAGTTAGTATTAGTCGGTGTGCTTAATAAGATAGAGATTTGGAGTAAAGAACGCTGGGAAAGCAACAATACATATGAAAATATGGATGAGATTGCAGAACATATGTCAGAGTTCGGTTTAAGCTTTTAGTTGATAGGGAAGTAAGCAATTGGCTTCGAATATCAATTTGACAGTAGGATATACTAAAGAATATAGAAAAATACAACATCAGCGATGGAGGTCGTGAAATGGAATTTAAACATAAATCGGTATTATTAGATGAAACAATTGATGGCTTAAACATTAAGTCAGACGGCATCTATGTTGATGGAACACTAGGTGGCGGTGGACATGCATATGAAGTTTGTAGACGCCTTGGAGAACACGGAAGGTTTATAGGAATTGATCAGGATGAAGCTGCTATTAAAGCTGCTACAAAAAGATTAGAAGAATTTTCGGACAAGGTGACAATTGTAAGAAGCAATTATTGTAATATACGTCAAGTATTACAAGAATTAGGTATTGATAAGGTTGACGGAATCGTTCTAGATTTAGGGGTTTCCTCGTATCAACTAGATACAGCCGAGAGAGGATTTACGTATCGTGAGAATGCACCTCTTGATATGCGAATGGATCAGAGAAAAGATCAAACTGCTAAGGACATTGTTAATTACTACAGTGAATTTGATTTATACCGAATTATTCGTGACTATGGAGAAGATAAGTTTGCAAAGAATATAGCAAAGCATATTGTAAGAGCAAGAGAAGAAAAGACGATAGAGACGACTGATGAATTAACAGAAGTGATTAAGGCGGCTATTCCTATGAAAGTGAGAATGAACACAGGGCATCCCGCCAAGAAAACTTTTCAAGCTATAAGAATTGAATTGAACAAAGAACTTGAAGTATTGAATGATACTTTAAACGATATGATTGAATTACTAAACCCAGAAGGAAGAATATGTATTATTACATTCCATTCCTTGGAAGATCGAATTGTTAAAAGCATCTTTCGAAATAATGAAAATCCTTGTACATGCCCTCCTGGTTTTCCAGTTTGCGCATGTGGGAAGAAGTCAAAGGGGAAAGTAATAACAAGAAAACCTATTATTCCATCTGATGAAGAGATAGAAGAGAATAAGAGATCAAAAAGTTCAAAATTGAGAGTATTTGAGAGAGTATAAGACCAATTAAGGCGAAGGGGTTACAAAGTAAGCCATCGACTGAGTTGTGATTAGATTGAGTCTGGGAAGGAGAATGGACTATGGCACGACAACAAATAAGAAAAAATCCAAACGTGCAATATAAGGACTATCAAAGAGAAGATTACGTTGATGGAACTACTGCAAGGAAATTGCAGGCTGTCCCAGATTACGCAGATAATAGTGATTACGATGATGATTACGATTATGCGGAAGAAAAGAGAAGAAGAGAGCAGACATATCAAGAGAGAAAACGTAGAGAAAGAGCTGCGAAACGAAGAAGAGAAAAGACAAGGACAATGGATGGAATATCACTTATTATACTTGTAGCAGCGGTAGCAGTTACGTTTTACGTATGTCTTCAATATATTAGGGTACAAACAGATATAACGGCACTAAGTAAAAGCATAGCAGTAAAAGAAAGTCAAGTGGTATCTATGAAGAAGGATAATAATGCTGCTTTGGAAGAAATTTCAAGAACATTTGATTTAAGTTATGTATACAAGATTGCTACGAAAGAACTAGGAATGGTATTTCCTGACCAAGATCAAGTAATTAAATATGATAGTAGTAAAAGTGATTATGTAAAACAGTTCGAAGAAATTCCAAGTGAAGAAGATGCTAAATAGGTGACGTTTATGAATAGAAGAGATCGAAATACAGAGAGAAAAGTAAAAAAATTTACACACCAAATGCAAGCAAAAACATTGCTTGTATTTGGTGTTGTTTTGCTGTTGTTGATAGCTTTGATAGCTAGACTAACGTACTTAAGGAATGCAGATGGAGATAGATATTCGAAAAGAGTACTATCGCAACAAACGTATAGCAGCAGTGTAATACCTTACAGACGAGGAGACATCGTTGATCGCAATGGAACAGTACTTGCGACTTCGATAAAAGTATATAATCTTATTCTTGATCCTAAGACAATTCTTGAAACTAAGACGGTGGATGGAGAGAAAACAACGCCTTACCGTGAACCAACGCTTCAAGCTTTAACTACATATTTTGATGTAGAATATGATGAATTAAATCAAATTCTAATTGATAAGCCAACAAATCAATATACAGTTTTACTTAAACAATTAGAATATAATGAAATAAATGATTTTAAAGAAGCTATGGCAGAAGAGGATAGTAAGATACAAGGAGTTTGGTTCGAAGAAGAATATAAGAGAGTCTACCCTTACAATTCAACTGCAAGTGATATTATCGGATTCACTTCTTCGGGGAATGTTGGTAACTGGGGACTTGAACAAACTTATAACTCATATCTGAATGGAACGAATGGAAGAGAATATGGATATTTTGATTCAGAATTAAATCTCGAAAGAAACGTGAAACCTGCTGTAGATGGTAACACCGTAGTATCAACAATTGACCTGAATATTCAACAAATAGTAGAAAAACATATTAATAAGTTCATGAAGGAAATTGGTGCTAAGAATACAGCAGTAATGGTAATGGATCCGAATACTGGTGAGGTTATCGCTATGGCATCTGATAAACAATATGATTTGAATAACCCATATGACTTGACGGGGTATTACACCGATAGCGAAATTAAGAAGATGACTGAAGAAGAACATCTAGATGCTTTGTATGGTATATGGAAGAATTTTGCGATTTCACAAAACTATGAACCGGGATCCACATTCAAACCTTTTGTTATGGCTGCTGCACTTGATGAAAACATCATATCCGATGGCGATCATTACTATTGTGATGGTGGAGAAGTGGTAGTGGAAGGCACTAAGAGAATTAGATGTGTTAATCGTAGTGGTCATGGAGATCTTACAATTGAAGAGGTAATTATGGCGTCTTGCAATGACGCTATGATGCAGATTGTAGCTAAGATGGGACGCTCGTTAATGTCAAAATATCAATTCAATTATGGTTTCGGTAGAAAGACAGGAATTGATTTGCCAGGTGAAGAAAAAGGTCAAGTATTTACAGTGGACCAGTTGAACCCTATAGAACTTGCGACTACTTCCTTCGGTCAAGGTCTTACTACTACAATGGTACAGATGGCATCTTCTTTAAGTGCAACAATCAATGGTGGATATTATTATACACCACATCTAGTTAATAAGATTAAGAATGCTGATGGTGCCACTGTAGAGAATAAAGATGCAGTAGTGTCAAAGCAAGTTATTAGTACTAATACTAGTGATTTGCTAAGAAGATATCTATATAACACAGTTGAAGCTGGAACAGCTAAGACTGCTGGAGTAAAAGGTTATCAAATAGGTGGTAAAACGGGAACAGCAGAGAAACATACTGGTGATAAAGGTGCGTATCTTGTATCCTTTCTCGGATATGTACCATATGATAATCCTCAATATGTTATCTATACAATTGTAGATGAAGTTAATGATACAAACCAAGCACAAAGTACTTATGCACAGCAGTTATCACACGATATCCTTGAAGAGATTCTTCCATTCTTAGGAATAATAAAATCAAATGATGATAGTACGTCTGATGATAAAGATAAGACAGATAAGAAAGAAGACGCTGCTAATTCTTCTCAAGCAAATGATGCAAGCACGAATAATACTGATACTGATGTAGACAGTACTAATCAAACTGATGAAACTACAAGCGATGATCAAAAACCAGAATCTAGTGAGTCTGAGGAAGACGATACTGAAAATTATGATTTCATTGAAGACGATGTTGATGGTCAGATTAAGAATGAGTTAGATTCTAACAAGAGTGAGGATGAAGAGGAAGAACCTGCCACAGAAGGTGAGGAATAATGGCCTAGGTCGACAGTGTTCGAAGTGACACTGTCGGCCTGTCTTTTTTGCTATAAAAATGGTTATGTATTTATTCAAAAATCTCGTGCAAAGGCTTATCTTTTATAGAAAGTGTAAGCGTAGGAATAACCCAAAGTTATTAGTAATACAATGAATTAATAACATAGCGAGGTTTTTTAATGGCTACAAATCGAACTTATAATCGTAGGAACAATTTTATAGTATTCACCATTGTCCTTCTTATTGCCCTTGTTCTTGTCGGTAGACTTGCGTATATAATGATATATCGAGCAGATTACTATGGTGTGAGGGCACAACAATTACACGAAAGAGAAAGACCAATTAAAGCGGAGAGAGGTATCATCTATGATAGAAACGGGATTGAGATTGCAGCTAACAAACCAGTTTGTACAATATCCGTTATTCATAGCCAAATCAAAGATCCTGAGACAGTAATAAAATTATTATCAGAAACACTCGGTATGAGTGAAGACAAGGTAAGAAAACGTGTAGAAAAAGTATCTTCCATAGAAAGAATAAAGGCTAACGTTGATAAAGAGACAGCAGATATAATCAGAAATTATGACCTAGATGGTGTTATGGTTGATGAAGATTACAAGCGGTATTATCCATATGGATCTCTTGCTTCTAAGGTAATTGGTTTCACAGGTAGTGATAACCAAGGTATCATAGGTTTAGAAGTAGAATATGACGAATATCTACAAGGAATTGATGGCACTATCTTAACCTTGACAACAGCTCAAGGTCTTGAGATTGAGAATGCAGCTGAAGACCGTATAGAACCAATCGAAGGCAATAGTCTGACGTTAAGCCTGGATGTGAACATACAGCAATATTGCGAACAGGCTGCTAAGAAAGTTATGGAGGAGAAGCAAGCAAAGAGTGTTAAGATGATCTTAATGAATCCTCAGAATGGTGAGATCTATGCAATGGTTAACTATCCGGAGTTTGATCTGAATTCACCATATACATTAAATAATCTAGATGAATCCCAAACGGCAACTTTAACAGACAAAGAGAAGAATGATTTATTGAATGAGATGTGGAGAAACGCAAGTATTAGTGATACCTATGAACCAGGTTCTACATTTAAAATGGTTACAGCAACAGCGGCTTTAGAAGAAAGTGTTGTTAATCTTACTGATAATTTCTATTGTCCAGGTTATAAGATTGTGGAGGACCGTAAGATTCGTTGCCATAAGGCAGGTGGTCATGGTGCAGAAACATTCGTAGATGGATTTAAGAATTCTTGTAACCCTGTATTTATGGAGATAGGTGCAAGGGTAGGAGCTACGAATCTGTATAAATATTTCAAAAATCTTGGATTGTTTAGTCGAACAAATATTGATGTGCCAGGTGAAGCAAATTCTATTATGCATAAAGTAGAGGATGTAGGACCAGTAGAATTGGCAACAATGTCATTTGGTCAAACTTTTCAGATTACACCTTTACAGTTATTAAGAGCAGCCAGTTCCATTATAAACGGTGGTACGTTAGTAACGCCACATTTTGGCGTATCAATTACAAATCCAGAGACAGGTAATGTACAGACTCTTAAATATGAAGAAAGTGATGGTGCTATAACTAAAGCCACATCAGACACTATGAAGGAGTTACTTGAAGCTGTAGTTTCAGACGGAAGTGGTAAACGTGCTTATTTACCAGGTTTTAGAATTGGTGGTAAGACAGCTACATCTGAGAAACTTCCAAGAGGTACTGGCAAATACATCTCCTCATTTATTGGATTTGCACCAGCTGATAATCCTCAGGTTATCGCGATTGTTTTAATTGATGAGCCTGTAGGAATTTACTATGGTGGTACTATAGCAGCCCCTGTTATATCGGGTGTATTTGATAATGTATTACCATATCTAGGTGTGGAAGAAAACTATTCAGAACAAGAAATTGAAGATTATGGTATTGGAAGTTTTACAGTGCCAGATTTTCTAGGTAAATCAAAAGAAGAAGCCGATGAATTGATTAAAGTGTATGAATTCGGTGAAATATACTATATAGGTGAAGGGGATACAGTAGCAGAACAATTCCCGTTATCAGGTGAGACTGTTGACAAAAATAGTGACTTGATTCTATATCTTGATTAGATTATAATTATAAGTTAGGCGGGTTTGCTAACATTTATATAAACGCAAAATACGTATGAAAATATGAGGTGAATGACATGAATTTTAAATTAGTATTACCAGTGTTGATATCGTTTGCATTAACGATTATATTGTGTCCGTTTGTAATTCCATTTTTAAAGAGACTTAAATTTGGACAGTATATTCGCGGCGAAGGACCACAATCACATCAGAAGAAATCAGGTACTCCTACTATGGGAGGAATTGTTATATTGGTAAGTATAGTAGTTACTTGTTTGTTCTATATTAAAGATTATCCTAACATTGTTCCAATTCTTTTTGTAACTTTAGGATTTGGATTAATTGGTTTCTTAGATGACTACATTAAAATAGTTATGAAACGTAATCTTGGTTTACGTGCATGGCAAAAGATGCTAGGTCAACTTATAGTAACAGCAGTATTCGGTTACTACCTGATGAATTATACAGATGTTGGTACTGCAATACTAATTCCGTTTACGGGTGGGAAGTTAGTTGATATGTCTTGGTTATATATTCCAATGTTCTTTATTGTGATGTTAGGTACCGTAAATGGATCTAACTTTACAGATGGTCTTGATGGTTTAGAATCAAGTGTAACAGTACTTATTGCAACATTCTTTTCTGTAGTGGCAATTATTGCGCCTATCGGTGTAAACAGCGGAATCGCTCCAATTACTTTAGCAGTAGCGGGAAGTTTATTAGGTTTCTTGATTTACAATGTATATCCTGCAAGAGTATTCATGGGAGATACCGGTTCGCTAGCATTAGGTGGTTTTGTTGCCGCTACAGCATGTGTATTAAGAATGCCATTATTCATTATTCTTGTGGCATTAATTTATTTGGTAGAAATATTATCAGTTATGATTCAAGTAACATATTTTAAACTAACAGGTGGAAAAAGAATCTTTAAGATGGCACCTATCCACCATCACTTTGAATTATGTGGTTGGTCAGAAACAAGAGTTGTAGCTGTTTTCTCTATCATCACAGCAGTACTTTGTATTATTGCTTTTGCCGCTATGTAAGAGAATTATCGTATGTAGGGGAAATGGTTGGAAGAATATTCAATATTAAGAAAGGTATCATGCACTGCTCACTTTCAACCTTTTAATATGAGCAGTATCACAAGTATACTTGCGAGAAGCATGGATATAAGTATGGAATTAGAAAATAAAGTTGTATTAGTAGTTGGAACTGGGATTAGCGGTATTGCTGCGGCTGACCTTTTGCAGAAAGCTAAGGCTAATATTATTTTGTTTGACTCGAATGTCGAGTTAGACGTTGAAGAAGTAAGTAGACGTATTGGAAATGTTGAGCGAGTGAACATTGTTACAGGTGAGTTGACAGAGGAGATTATTGCAACACTAGATCTGATGATTATAAGTCCTGGTGTTCCTACTGATTTACCTTTTGTTAACAAGATAAGAGATATCGGTGTTCCTATTTGGGGCGAAATCGAATTGGCCTATCAGTTCGAGAAAGGTCGTGTAGCTGCAATAACTGGTACCAATGGCAAAACTACAACGACAGCACTTACTGGCGCTATTATGAAGACGTATTATGAGAATGTTTTTGTTGTTGGTAATATAGGTATACCATATACGAACGTTGTAGCTCAGACAACAAAAGATTCTGTTACTGTAGCTGAGATGAGTAGTTTTCAATTAGAGACTATTCAGAAGTTCAGACCAGCAGTTTGCGCTATACTTAATATCACTCCAGATCATCTTAATCGTCATCATACAATGGAGAACTACATTGAAGCCAAATTTAACATAACAAAGAATCAAACACCATATGATACTTGTGTACTTAATTATGAAGATAAGATACTTAGAGAATTAGGTAATAAAGTTAATGTAAAAGTAATTTACTTCAGTTCTGCTAGAGAACTAGAAGAAGGTATCTATCTAAAAGGTGAAGATATCTACAGTCGTTTCGATGGTACAGAAACAAAAATCTGTAATGTTCATGAGCTCAAAGTAATTGGAAAGCATAGTTACGAGAATGTAATGGCAGGTATAGCAATTGCAATTTCAATGGATGTTCCTATGGAATATATTAAGAAAGCAATCTGTTCTTTTGAAGCTGTTGAGCATAGAATTGAATATGTTGCAACAAAAAGAGGTGTGAAGTACTATAACGACTCAAAGGGAACAAATCCAGATGCTGCTATTAAAGGAATACAATCTATGTCAACACCAACAATGTTAATTGGTGGTGGTTATGATAAGGATTCTGATTATACAGAATGGATCCAGGCCTTTGATGGGAAAGTTAAGAAATTAGTATTAATAGGTCAAACAAAAGAAAAGATTGCAAACACAGCAAGAGAATGTGGATTTACCGATTATGTTTTTGCTGATTCTTTAGAAGAAGCATTTGCAATCTGTGCAAATGAAGCTAAGTCAGGTGAAGCTGTTTTATTATCTCCAGCTTGTGCAAGTTGGGGAATGTTTGAAAATTATGAACAAAGAGGAACAATTTTTAAAGAATTGGTTCATAAGATAGAAGAGTAGTTTTGCTTATTCCTTTTCTGGGAAAAACTCAAAACGAGAAAGGCAGGGAAAGAAAGTGGCAAGAAGTGAAAGTAGGATAGCACAAAAGCAAAAAAGATATAGTTACTACGACTATAGTTTACTATTTCTAACCTTATTTCTTGTTTGTTTTGGGCTTGTAATGATATACAGTACGAGCTCCTTTAATGCACAAAGAATGTTCGGAGATTCTACTCACTTTGTTAAACAACAAGGTATAGCAGTGGTACTAGGAATTATAGCCATGTTGGTAATTTCAAAAATTGACTACAGAATATTCCTTAAAAAGGTACCTATATTGAAGATACGATTAGTAACTTTAATATACATAGGCGCAGTATCTTTACAAATTGCAGTACTTATATTCGGTAGAGAGGTTAAAGGAGCAAAGAGATGGATAGACCTTGGTTTCATATCCTTTCAACCGTCTGACCTATCTAAAGTAGCTACAGTTTTATTTGTGGCATATGTGGTTAACCTAGCACCAAGAAGGCTAGATAAAATTACAGGATTCTTTCGAATTGCTATTTATATGGCGCCTTTGTTGGGGTTAATCGCGAAAGAAAACTTAAGTACAGCGATTGTTATAGCCGGTATTTTGGTGTCTATTTGTTTTGTTGCCAGTAGAAAGAAATTATACTTTATTATTGTTGGTATAATTTGTGTTGCTGTAGGTTCCCTTTATGTATTTGGCGTTGGCTATCGTAGTGAGCGTGTTGATGTCTGGAGAAATGTTGAGTCGCATCCTAAAGGTTATCAGATTCTTCAGGGATTATTTGCTATCGCATCAGGAGGGCTCTTTGGAACAGGTCTTGGCCAAAGTATGCAAAAACTTGGATTTATTCCAGAAGCGCATAACGATATGATTTTTACTATAATATGTGAAGAATTAGGCTTGTTTGGTGCAGTTGCTGTTATATTATTGTTTGTTTTATTGCTATGGAGATTATTTATTATATCAATTAATGCCCCAGATTTGTTCGGTGGGTTGATTTGCGTTGGTATTTTAGCTCATATTGCGATTCAAGTTATCTTAAACATAGCAGTAGTAACGAACTCAATACCTTCCACAGGTATTCCGCTACCTTTCATCAGTTATGGTGGTACCTCGGTTTCTGTTTTATTAGCTGAAATTGGCATTGCTTTAAGTGTTTCTAATCAAATTAGAACGGAAAGGTAAGAATTATATCTTTTATTAACGAGAGATGTAGTTTCAGAATGTTTTTAATTTAGCACACATATTTTGAGAATTCATATAATATATTATATTTATGGACTGTTAGGGGTGTGCGCTGTGACTTATATTCAGGTTACTGGGGGCAGAAGGCTTCACGGTGATATTGAAGTTCAAGGGTCGAAGAACGCGGTGCTTCCTATTTTAGCTGCCAGTGTTTTGCATAATGGTGTTACGACAATTCATCATTGTCCAGATATTAGTGATGTACAATGTATGATTCGTATATTAGATAGTATAGGCTGCAAAATTAAGAAAGAAGGGGCTACTATAATAGTAGACGCCACGCAGCTTAACAATTATCGAATACCAGATGAATATGTAGCAAGAATGAGATCTTCGATTATATTACTTGGTCCCTTGTTAGGAAGACAGCATTTTGTTACTATTTCATACCCAGGTGGCTGCACAATAGGTGCTAGACCGATCGATTTACATGTTAAAGGACTAAAACGTTTGAGTGCCGAAGTTATAGAGGCAAACGATCTACTTACATGTATGACCACAAAGTTGCTAGGAAATGAGATTGATTTAGATTTTCCTAGTGTAGGTGCTACTGAGAATATCTTACTAGCCGCTGTACTAGCGGAAGGTACAACAATTATTAAAAATGCAGCAAAAGAACCTGAGATTGAAGAATTATGTGAATTCTTAACATGCATGGGAGCTAAGATTGATGGTATCGGAACCGGTACGATTGTAGTTCACGGTGTGACTTCATTACATGATTGCGAATACACAGTGAAAGCGGATCGAATTGTTACGGGGACGTATATGGCTGCAGTAGCAGCTACAGGAGGAAAAATAACATTACGTGGAGCGGTAAAAGAGCATTTAGAGGAGGTAATTGGGGTAGTTAATAGAATGGGCTGTGTTACGCAAACAAGCTCAGAGGGGATTACAGTTACACAAAAATCAAGACCAGACGCATATGATTTGTTGAGAACAAAACCATATCCAGGTTTTCCGACAGATTTGCAGTCGCCAGTTATGGCAGCTTTAACAATAGCAAAAGGAAATAGTATACTTATCGAGAATATATTTGAAGCAAGATACAAGGTTGTTAAAGAACTTGTAAAAATGGGTGCAAGTATAGAGATTGATGGTAAAATTGCAATAATTAGAGGCGTTAAGTCTTTGCATGGAGCTTCCGTTAAGGCATATGAATTACGTGGAGGGGCAGCGCTTGTTATTGCAGGTATGATAGCGAGGGATACAACGGAAATTCATTCGATTGAATATATATTAAGAGGTTATGAAGATATCTGTAGAGATTTACAGATGCTTGGAGCTAATGTGAATTATATGGAAGAAAATATGTAAAGTATGTAATAACTATTCTTCACTACAATGATGGTTGTTCCGTTATTGTAGTGAAGATGTTATCATGTAGAATGCTGATTGATAACCTAGAACACAAAGAAGATGGTGACAAAGTATGAGAAATGTACAAAAATACAAAAAGAGAATAAAAACTAAGATTATATTGTCGGTATTTGCATTGTTAGCATTTGGACTAGTTGTCGTCTCTCAGTTAAGCCGAATTCAGGATATCAAGGTGATTGGTTGTGAGCGGTATTCACAAGAAGAGATTAAAGAAATATTAACATCTGATACTTATTACAATAATAGCTTATATCTATATCTCAAGTATAAATACGGAGAACCTAAAACGGTTCCATTCATTGAATACATGGATGTTAAACTCACAAGTATTAATACGTTAACAGTTCGTGTTTATGAAAAAGCAATTTTTGGTTGTATCAAATATTTTGGAGATTATATGTATTTTGATAAAGATGGTATTGTTGTTGATAGCTCTAGTGAAAGGTATGAAGGAATTCCGATAGTTACGGGGCTAACATTCGATGCAATGATACTTACAGAAAAACTTACAGTACAAAAGGACGAGTTGTTTGATGTTATTAAGGATTTGACAAGACTTATACATAAGTATGAAATCGATATCGACACTATACATTTTCAATCAAATAATGAGGTAATAATGTATAATAAAGACATAAAGATTCTTCTTGGTAAGAAGGATATGTATGATGAACAGATTGCAGAACTCAGGAATATGTTGCCGAATCTTGAAGGAAAAAAGGGAACGTTGCATATGGAAAATTTTTCAACAGGAAATAAGTCCTATTTTGAATATTCCCAGTAAAATTCTTTTAAATAAGGGTTGATTATTTACATAATAAAAGATATTATATAATATAGTTATGATGTTATCTTTGTAAGTAATTTTATTCATTTTAGAGAATAAAAGCCTCTGCCGGGATTGCAAAGCGCCATACAAAAGTATAGAGTCATATAATGTGGCACATGCCTTGTAACAAGATAGCTAAGGCGTTCTTGAAAATTACAAGATCACTTCGGGGAGTGATTTTGTTTTATTAAAATTGATATAAGTAAAAAGGAGGAAGTACCTTGCTTGAAATAAGAACTAACGAATCTGATTCAACTGCTAAAATACTTGTCATTGGAGTTGGTGGTGCAGGCAATAATGCTGTTAATCGAATGATAGAAGAAAATATTAAGGGAGTTGAATTTGTCTGTGTGAATACAGACAACCAACATTTGAAAACTTGTAAAGCGCCTACTTGCTTACAAATTGGAGAAAAACTTACAAAGGGGCTTGGCGCAGGTGCACAACCTGAAGTAGGAGCAAAGGCTGCTGAGGAAAATAGAGAAGACTTAGCAGAAATCATAAAAGGTTCAGACATGGTTTTTGTAACTTGTGGTATGGGAGGTGGAACAGGTACTGGAGCAGCTCCTGTAGCAGCACAGATAGCGAAGGAACTCGGAATACTTACCGTTGGTATTGTTACTAAACCATTTAAATTCGAAGCGAAAGCAAGAATGAACAATGCCGTATCCGGAATCGAACGTTTGAAAGAGAATGTTGATACATTAATTGTTATCCCTAATGATAAATTACTTGAAATTGTTGATCGTAGAACAACAATGCCTGATGCATTACGAAAAGCTGATGAAGTACTTCAACAAGGTGTACAAGGTATCACAGACCTTATTAACGTACCTGGTTTAATTAATCTAGATTTTGCAGACGTACAAACTGTTATGAAGAACAAAGGTGTAGCACATATCGGTATCGGTGTTGGACACGGTGATGATAAGTGTGTTGAGGCTGTTAAACAAGCTATTACAAGTCCATTACTAGAAACTACAATTGAAGGTGCATCTCATGTTATTATTAATATCTCTGGAGATATCAGTTTAATTGAAGCGAATGAAGCTGCTACTTTTGTACAAGAATTAGCTGGTGAAAGTGCAAACATAATCTTTGGTGCTATGTATGATGAATCCGCACCAGATCAATGTACAATTACTGTAATTGCAACTGGACTAGAGGAAGTTTCTCAAAAAGAACCTGTAAAGGCACCTTCATTCATAAATCAAGGTGCAAATCGTCAAGCAACACAACAAACTTCTGTGTTTGGAACAGGTTTAAATAGTGGGACAAGTAGTACAAGCAATGCAAGTGCATTCTCAAGACCAGTATCTAGCAATCCTGCTTCGACAATGCATTCGCAAACTGCAGCTGCTAGACCAGTTCAAACTTATTCAAGACCAGTATCACAGGATACTGATCATGATGGTATTAAAATCCCTGAATTCTTAAAGAAAAATCGCAAATAATAAAATTGTTGTTGAAACATAATAGGGCCATTTTACACAATGGTCCTATTTTTCTCTTGTTTTTTCTATAATAATTAAAGTTTCTGTATTCTTGACCTACATTCTGTAGGATTCTGTATTACTTTGATGAAAAGTAATTGGAATATATTCCCAATATATGACAAAAACAATAATACAAATAAGTTATAATGATATCACTGAGTGTGCAAAAACCACAATTAGTATATTAGTACATCGTTAAGCTTAAAGAGGTGGGGGTGAACATTGAAACTAGAGGTTTACATTGATTTAGTCTTTGGGGTAAATCTGATCATGGATTACTTGCTTCTGGCAATGATGCAAAAACTCGTGAAGAAGAATAGTAAAACGAGTCGTAAAATATTGGCTGCAATACTTGGTGGGTTGGGAGCTTGCTTCAGTATTATGGTACCAGCATTTCGATCGGGGATTATTATGATGCTATTTGGAGTTTTGTTGGCAGGTTGTATGCTTAAGATTGCGTTTTCTTATGATACGATGAAAGCTCTTGCGAGAGATATTTTAGTATATTATGCAATTACTTTCCTAGTTGGAGGTATTTTGAATTATTTATATTATTATACAAGTGCAGGATATTATATTACAGAGTTTATGAAAATATTGCCATCAAAAGCTCTTAATTTTTTCTATTTAATTTGTTTTTTTGCAATTGCAGGAGGTTTTATCCATCTTGTAAAACGAGTCTTTATACAAATGAAGGGAACAAGGGAGTTGTTCTATAATGTTGAATTGGTATTTGGCGAAAAAAAAATAAATTGCAAAGGATTCTTAGATACAGGTAATCATCTTAGAGAACCGGTTTCGAGAAGACCGGTAATTATTGCGGATTTAGATGGGATCAAGGATATTTTACCAGATGAATTGATTGATTATGCAAAAGATTTTTTAAGTAATGCAAAACATAAGGATATCGATCGTTATGCGGTAAAAATCAAATGGATTCCCTACCATGCAGTGGGTACTGAGGAAGGAATCTTGCCTGGAATTGTATTCGATGAAGTGAACGTTCTTAAAGAAGATAGCGTAGTACATAATCCGAATATTACAGTTGCAGTTTATCAAGGTAAATTAACGGTGGATAACAGTTATCATATTATCTTACATGAGGAATTATTATAACGGGAGGAATGGAGCATGTTGTTAAAGGTATCAATACCGAATAAGTTTCAATTCAGAGTAATACCAGATTTTAAAAATGTAATTTTTAAACAAAGAGGTGACATTCACTATATTGGCGGAGCAGAAGTTTTACCAGCTCCACTTGATACGGAAAGAGAATCTGATATTATTTCTAGGTTGGGAACCGACGATGATGCAAAAGCTAAATCCATCTTAGTAGAACATAATTTGCGTTTAGTTGTGTACATAGCGAAGAAATTTGATAATACTGGTGTTGGTGTCGAAGATTTAATATCAATAGGTACGATTGGTTTGATTAAAGCAATTAATACATTTAAACCTGACAAGAATATTAAGTTGGCAACCTATGCTTCTAGATGTATCGAGAACGAAATTTTGATGTATCTACGTAGAAACAATAAGACGAAGTTAGAGGTATCTATTGATGAACCTCTTAACGTAGATTGGGATGGGAATGAATTATTATTATCCGATATATTAGGAACGGATGAGGATATTATATATAAGAATATCGAGGATGAAGTAGATCGTAAACTACTCAACAAAGCGCTTGGGAAGCTTAGTGAGAGAGAACGAGTTATAGTTCAACTTCGTTTCGGTTTGAATTCCAAAGATGGGGCAGAAAAAACACAAAAAGAAGTAGCGGACTTATTAGGAATCTCACAATCATACATATCAAGACTTGAAAAGAAAATAATGAAGCGTCTAAAAAAAGAAATTGTGAGACTTGAGTAGACTGTAACATTATAGAGAAATTTGAATATAATATAACATGGAAAAAAGTACTAAATAATGAAAAATATAATAAGTATAAAGTGCCATTAATTAGCACATCATTTATGTATATATATGATGTGGAGGTTAATGAAATGGCTCTTTACAAAGTTGAAATATGTGGTGTTAATACAGCGAAATTACCTTTGCTTAAGAATGATGAAAAAAAAGAACTCTTTGATCGCATACTTAAAGGTGATAAGGAAGCTAGAGACCTTTATATAAAAGGGAATCTTAGACTTGTTCTTAGTATAATTCAAAGATTTTCTAACAGCAATGAGAATGTTGATGATTTATTTCAAATTGGTTGCATTGGTCTTATGAAAGCGATTGACAACTTTGATGTATCGCAAAATGTAAAGTTTAGTACCTACGCAGTTCCTATGATTATTGGAGAGATTCGAAGATATCTCAGGGACAATAATAGTATTCGAGTTAGTAGATCCTTACGCGACACAGCTTATAAAGCAATATATACGAAAGAAGCTTTGATGAGGAAGAATGATAAAGAGCCAACTGTATGCGAGATTGCCAGTGAAATCGGTATAAGCAAAGAAGATATCGTGTTTGCTTTAGATGCGATTCAAAGTCCAGTCTCCTTGTATGAACCAGTTTATTCTGAAGGTGGAGATTCCATTTATATTATGGACCAAATTAGTGACAAGAAGAATAAAGAAGAAAACTGGATTGAAGAAATTGCTTTAAAAGAGGCAATGAGTAAATTAACCGATAGGGAAAATAACATTATTAATTTAAGGTTTTTTGAAGGAAAAACGCAGATGGAAGTTGCAAATGAAATAAGCATATCTCAAGCGCAAGTTTCGAGATTAGAAAAATCAGCACTTAAGAATATGAAAAATTATTTAACAGGCAAATAAAATCTGAAGGGGCGATGAGCTTGCGTTTTTGTGAATTGAGAGAAAAGGAGGTCATTAACTGTAGGAATGGACAGAGATTAGGATTCGTATGTGACCTTGATTTTGATACATGTACCGCAAAGATACGATGTTTGATAGTACCTGGACCTTGTAAGATCTGGGGCATACTTGGTAGAGAAAGTGAATTTGTCATTGATATTGCATGTGTCAAGCAAATAGGAGCAGATGTTATTCTAGTAGATATTGACGAAGAAAGGTGCCTAGTTGGGTGCAAGTGTTAATGACTGGGCTAAATAATGATAAAGTTCTTGACATAATACAATCAATTACTATAATTAGAGTGTGAACATAAAACTGTTCGCGCTCTATTTTGTGTTATATCGCATGATATCTTGCGATATTGTATAGTACTAATAAGACTAATGTGTAATTGAGGGGGGGATCTAATGAAGTGTCCATTTTGCGGTGAAGAAAATACTAGAGTTATTGATTCTAGACCAGCCGATGATAATAGTTCCATTCGTAGAAGACGTCAATGTGATCAATGTAGAAAACGTTTTACAACGTATGAAAAGATAGAAGTAATTCCGCTAGTAGTTATTAAGAAAGATATGAATCGTGAGCCTTACAATCGATCAAAGATTGAAGCGGGAGTATTTCGTTCGTGTCATAAAAGACCGATTTCAGTGAACAGTATTACAGCTGTCGTTGATGACATTGAGAATGCTATATTCAACTTAGATAAGAATGAGATTAATAGTAATTTAATTGGCGAAATTGTTATGGATAAATTAAAAGAATTAGATCCTGTAGCATATGTAAGATTTGCATCTGTATATAGGGAGTTCAAGGATGTTAATACATTCATGGATGAACTAAAAAAGATCCTTGATAATCAAGCAGAATAAAAGACTTAATAATTAAGACTATGGAGTGATATCAATATATTACTTAGTAGTCTTTTTTTGTTTATAGTTCAGATAGTATTTTAAGTTTTTATGTACGAAGTTCGAGTTAATAAGATAAGCGTCATTTATGTGTTATAAGACTTACTTGTACATATTTGGTAATTATGCTATAGTGTGAATATATGGTTCTTCAAGTCTTGAAGAGAGGGAAAGGATCATTATGTTTAGTAAATCGTATTGTGCTGCAATTTTCGGAATAGAAGGGGTGCCAGTACAAGTGGAGGCAGATGTAAGTGATGGTTTGCCAAGCTTTGATATGGTAGGTTTTCTTGCTTCTGAAGTTAAAGAAGCAAAAGAAAGAGTACGGATAGCTTTAAAAAATTCGGAATTTCGCTTACCACCCAAACACATCACTATAAATCTATCACCTGCAGATATCCGTAAGGAGGGTACTGCTTTTGATTTTCCAATCGCTATCGCGATTCTAGTCGCTTCTGGCTATATTTCACAAGACAATATTGATGATTGCATGTTAATTGGTGAGTTAAGTTTGGATGGACATTTACAACGTGTGAATGGAGTTCTTCCTATGACTTATGCTGCAGCAAAGCATGGATTTAAAAGGTGCTTAGTTCCAATTGATAATGTAAGAGAAGGAGCTGTAGTCACAGATATTGAAGTAATTGGTATTAGGACATTAATGGAAGCTGTAGAGTATCTGAATGGAGCGCGTATTATAGAACCGTGTTTCGTTGATTTAGAAGCTTTGTTTGAGGGTGAAAACAATCAAGAATATGATGATTTTGCTGATCTCGTGGGACAGAATATGATGAAGAGAGCTGTTGAGGTTGCAGTAGCTGGTATGCATAATATTGCAATAATAGGTCCGCCAGGAGTGGGTAAAACTATGATAGCCAAACGGATACCCAGTATCATGCCAAAAATGAGTGTCGAGGAAAGTATGGAAATCTCGAAAGTGTATAGTATCGCCGGCTTATTAGGTGGAGATACTGTATTAGTGCATAACAGACCGTACCGTGCACCGCATCATACAATTACGCCTACAGCATTGGTAGGTGGAGGAAGAATTCCAGTGCCAGGAGAGATTAGTTTGTCATCAGGAGGTGTTTTATTCTTAGATGAACTTCCGGAGTTCCAAACTCGTACATTAGAGGTTTTACGGCAACCATTAGAAGAACGCACAGTTACCATTACTAGAGTTCAAGCTACCTATAACTACCCGGCAAGTTTTATGTTAGTTACTGCTCTAAATCCTTGTAAATGCGGCTATTATCCGGACACAAGAAGGTGTAACTGTTCGATGCATCAAGTAAAACAATATATAGGGAAGATTTCAAGACCGTTATTAGATCGTATCGATATCTGTGTGGAGACAACACCAGTAGAATATCAAGAATTAGTTGGCTCTGAAAAAGGAGAGTCTTCTAAGGAAATACAAAAAAGGGTTCAACAAGCAAGGGAGATACAGAGGAAACGTTATCAAGGTACAGGAATCTATTATAACTCTATGTTGAATGCGAAGCAGATTAAAAAATATTGTAAGCTTGGTGCAGAAGAAGAGAAGATTATCGAGAGTGCATTTACTGCGCTTAATTTAAGCGCACGTGCATATCACAGAATTCTTAAAGTTAGCAGAACAATAGCTGATCTTTGTGGTGAGGAAATAATACGAAAAGAACATCTGTATGAAGCAATAGGTTACCGAAGTCTTGATAAGAAATATTGGGGGGATATATAGATGGGATGTTCGAAGCAAAAATTATTATGGTATGCATGGTCTAAGAAAGAAAATATAGGATATAAGGAGACAGCGAACCTATTAGATAGCTATGGGTCAATCGAAGAGGTATTAGCTGTAGAAGCAGATGAAATCAATTCTTTAGAATGGTTATCTGATTCAACTAAGGCCGCAATCATAGAAGGTGTTGATCTTGATAAAGAATATAAATTATATGAAAAGTTAATTAGTAAGGACATACATTTTGTTGTTCAAGAAGATGATAATTATCCGAGACGGTTACTTAATATGTATGATCCACCTCGGTTCTTGTATTATTTAGGAGAATTACCTGATGAGAACCTGCCTACTATTGCAATTATAGGAGCCAGGGCCTGTTCTGCGTATGGTTCTCAAGCTGCACGGGCATTAGCAAAAGAATTAGCTATGAATAAGATTCAAGTAATAAGTGGACTTGCAAAAGGTGTTGATGGCTTTGCTCACACAGGGGCATTAGAAGGGAGGGGAAAGACATTTGGGGTTATTGGAAGTGGCGTGAATATCTGCTATCCTAGAGAGAATTATCAATTGTTTCATGATATAGAAAATCAAGGTGGTATCTTGTCAGAATATCCACTAGGCTCTCCTGCGTTAGCGTTCCATTTTCCGGTTAGAAATCGAATTATAGCTGGGCTATCAGATGGAATATTAGTAGTGGAGGCTAAGGAGAAGAGCGGAACGTTAATAACTGTAGATTGTGGTCTAGAGCAAGGTAAGGATATCTATGCGTTACCAGGAAAGATTACTGATCAGTTATCTATCGGATGTAATCGATTGATACAAAACGGAGCAAAATTAGTACAATCTACTAGTGAAATTATAGAGGAACTAGCGGATAGATATCCTTATTTGATAGCAAAAGAAAAAAAGAGTAAGCAAGAGTCAATGGTATTTGAAGACCAAGTAACAAAAGAAGAAAAGTTAGTTCTTGTGAACCTTAGCTATGAACCAGTACATTTTGAGAAGTTATTAATTGGTACTGGCTTAGATACAATTAAGTTGATGGAAGTTATATTTGTTTTACAGATGAAAGGTTTAATAAAAGAGATATCTGCACAATACTATATATTACATACATTATTTGTGCATTCTTAATAACTATAACTTCGCGATTTAAAGATTTCAACGAATAACTAACTGCTATAATCAGCGAAACCCACTTTTGATATTTGGTCAAAAAAGAGGGGCCTCATATATTTGGTTATATAATATAGTTAAACTGCATAGCATGAATTGAATTAATAAGAGAAATAGTAAATATACCCAAAAAAAGAAAATAAATAATAATTTGCTTGAAACGTATTAAAAAATAGTGTATGCTAGTTTAAGTTTAGACTACGGTAATACAAATGGGATATTTGTTATTAATGTGGAATATAACAATAGTGAATTGGTAAACAGTTTAAGGATATAGATTCACTTAATAATTAAAGGAGTGATTACATGCCAAAATATCTCGTGATAGTTGAATCACCTGCTAAGGCAAAGACAATAAAAAAATTTCTTGGTTCCAATTATGAAGTGTTAGCTTCTAGTGGACATGTAAGAGACTTTCCTAAGAGCCAAATGGGAATTGATTTTGAACATGATTATGAACCTAAATATATAACGATTCGTGGTAAAGGGGAATTACTTGCCAAACTAAGAAAAGAAGTAAAGAAAGCAGATAAAGTATATCTCGCAACTGACCCTGACCGCGAAGGGGAAGCAATTTCATGGCATCTAGCAACAGCTTTAAAGTTAGACGATACATTACCAAACAGAATTACATTTAATGAAATTACTAAAAATGCAGTTAAGAATTCATTGAAACAAGCTAGAACTATTGATATGAATTTGGTAAATTCACAACAAGCAAGAAGAATGCTAGATCGTATGGTTGGTTATTGCATTAGCCCACTACTATGGGAAAAAGTAAAGCGTGGATTAAGTGCTGGTAGAGTGCAGTCTGTTGCACTTCGAATTATCTGCGATCGTGAAGAGGAAATTAATGCATTCGTTCCGCAAGAATATTGGACATTAGAGGCAAGTATTCAAGTTAATGACGAGAAGAAACCATTGGTTGCTAAATTCTACGGAGACGAGAAGAGTAAGATAGAGATCAAATCTGAAGATCAGATGAACGAAATCTTGAAGAAATTAGAGAATGCAGAGTACAAGGTTACTGATGTTAAAGTTGGAGAACGTATTAAGAAGGCTCCATTACCATTTACGACTAGTACATTACAACAAGAGGCAGCTAAAGTCTTGAATTACTCTACTCAAAAGACTATGCGTCTTGCTCAGCAATTATATGAAGGCGTGGATATTAAAGGTAGTGGAACAATCGGTTTGATTTCTTATTTGCGTACAGATTCCACACGTATCTCTGATGAGGCAGATGCAAGTGTAAAAGAGTTTATTAAGGAAAATTATAGTGATAAGTATGTAGCTGCAGATGAAAGCAATAAGAATACGAATAAGAAGATACAAGATGCTCATGAGGCGATACGTCCTACTTATGTAGACATGACTCCGACAAAGATTAAAGAGTCCCTAAGTAGAGATCAATTCCGTTTATATCAATTAATATGGAAAAGATTTGTGGCATCTCGTATGCAACCAGCGAAGTACGAAACAACTTCTGTTAAAATTTCTGCAAATGAATATAGATTTACTACAAGTGCATCAAAGTTAATATTTGATGGGTATTTATCTGTCTACAATACAGAAGATGATAAAGAAGAGAAGAATAGTCTTTCAAAATCTTTAGATACCAATACTAAGCTAGCGCTTATTGATACAGAAAGTAAACAACATTTTACGCAACCACCAGCTCATTTTACAGAAGCTTCGTTGGTTAAGACATTAGAAGAGTTAGGGATTGGTCGTCCTAGTACTTATGCACCTACAATTACAACAATTATTGCTAGAAGATATGTTGCGAAAGAGAATAAGAATCTATATGTAACTGAACTTGGTGAAATTGTTAATAAAATTATGTTACAAGCTTTTTCTAGCATCGTTGATGTTAATTTTACTGCGAACCTTGAAATGTTACTTGATAGAGTAGAAGATGGATCTGTTAACTGGAAAACTGTTGTTAGCAACTTCTACCCAGATTTAGATGAAGCTGTTCAAAATGCAGAGAAGAAATTAGAAAAAATAAAAATAGAAGATGAAGTTACTGATGTAGTATGCGAAGAATGCGGCAGGAATATGGTTATAAAATATGGACCACATGGTAAATTCCTAGCATGTCCAGGATTCCCTGATTGTCGTAATACGAAAGCATATCTAGAAAAGATAGGTGTAGCATGTCCAAAATGCGGTAAAGATGTAGTAATACGTAAAACTAAAAAAGGACGTAAGTACTTTGGTTGTGAAGATAATCCAGAGTGTGATTTTATGACGTGGCAAAAGCCAACGAATGAAACTTGTCCGAAATGTGGAACTATTATGGTAGAACGTGGTAATACTCTTGTGTGTAATGAAGAAACATGTGGACATACACAACCAAAAGAGGAAAAAAAAGAGATTAATAGTAATAACTAATACTGTAATTATATATTAACACTAGTTTTTTATATAAAACGGGTGGTATTTATGAGATTTGTGCTATAATTGTCAAACAACTATTGTTTTTATTCAAAATGTATGATAAACTTGGTCTATCAAGAAATATTTTGCAAACGGTATGTTTCAATACTGAACTCTTCTGGTATAGGGGTATGTTGTTGAAATATGAGAAGCTAACTTTGATTTGCAGAAAATTATATAGTTTTTCTATATAAAATGTAAGTACGTGATGTTAGTAATGTTGAGTTTATGTAACAAAAAGCAGGAGGGCTGACAATATGAGCGTGCAATTATTAGATAAGACAAGAAAGATTAATAAGCTTCTTCACAATAATGATTCCCACAAAGTGGTGTTTAATGATATATGTGATGTGCTTAGTGAAATTCTTGAATCTAACATATTGGTTATTAGTAAAAAGGGTAAAGTTCTAGGAATTAAAAATCGTAGTGATATTAATGAAATCAAAGAGCTTATTAAAGACAGTGTAGGAGGTCACATTGATAATCTTTTGAATGAACGTTTATTAAATATTCTTTCAACAAAAGAAAATGTGAATCTTTTAACACTTGGATTTGAATTCGATAATATTAATGATTGCCAAGCGATGATTACTCCAATAGAAATAGCTGGGGAACGCTTGGGAACGTTATTCATATATAAGAATAATGCACAATATATAATTGATGATATTATTCTTAGTGAGTATGGAACTACAGTAGTTGGATTGGAGATGATGCGTTCAGTTAATGAAGAGAATGCAGAAGAACATCGAAAAGTACAAATCGTGAAATCTGCAATCAGTACATTATCCTTCTCAGAGTTAGAAGCAATTACACATATTTTTGAAGAATTAGATGGGAATGAAGGAATCCTTGTAGCTAGTAAAATCGCAGATAGAGTTGGTATTACGAGATCTGTTATTGTTAATGCACTTCGTAAATTTGAAAGTGCTGGAGTTATTGAATCAAGATCGTCAGGTATGAAAGGAACATATATAAAGGTTCTTAATGATGTTGTATTTGATGAATTGAAAAAAATGAAATACAAATAGTAGTGGAAAAATTTGGGGTCACGGAGATTTCCTACTGGTAGATAGTGTATGGTTTTCCGGATTCATTCAAAATGAAAAGAATTTGCACATGTTGCAGATTCTTTTTTTTGTTTGGGCATAGTCTGTTGTTCTTTTACTAATGTAAATCGGTGTTGATAAGCATATGTAAAGAACAAATTAAGTCAAACAAAGTCAAATAAAGTCAATAAAAAAGAGAGCGGACTGGGTAAGAAGAACTAGGTTTTTCAATCGAAATATAGAGCATATTGTAAAATATTCAGTTTTTAGATAGTAAAATAATCCTATTTACTTTATGCGTAGAATTTTGAATAATAAGATAATGGTTTGAATGTGGCTTAAAATCAACATTTGTTAGAAAAAAAGTTAAAAAAGATAGAATTGTGCCATAATGAAATAAAACTTGTTTTTTTGTCAAAAATCAATATAATTAGTATAGTAGATGCTTTGAAAGGAAGTGTAAGAGAATGATATTATCAGATGCATATAATTACATTAATGTAACAGGAAAAGCTGCAACAGCAAATCAGATGAGAAGTACAGTTATTGCAAACAATATTGCAAATGTAGATACACCAAATTACAAAAGACAGGATGTTAAGTTTGAATCGTTATTAGCAGCACAGATGTCCGGCGGTGGATCTCTAGATTCGAAAGTTGCTTCTATGGATTTATCAAGCATAAATGGACAAGTTTATACAGACAATGCAAATTTAAGTTATCGTTCGGATGGTAATAATGTGGATATATCAACAGAAAGTTCTTATTATGCACAAAGTCAGTTAAGATATAATACACTAGTGGATTATATGAACCGTGGATTTAGTGCAATTAAAATAGCTATGGGCAAATAAGTATAACAAGGGAAAGAAATTAGTATAACTAAAATGTAGGATGGAGGATTAACATGTCGTTATTTAATGCAATGAACGTGAGCGCAAGTGGAATGACAGCGCAACAATTGAGAACGGACATCATATCGCAAAATATTGCAAATGTAAATACAACCCGTGGTGCAGATGGGAAGCCGTATGTTAGAAAAACGGTTGTCTTTGCAGAAAAAGACACAACAAGTTTTAGTGGAGTTTTACAGAATGCGTTAGCTTCAAGTAATGGTGTTAAGGTAACAAAAATCGTAGAGGATACAGAGACGCCTATGAGAAAAGTTTACGATCCCTCACATCCAGATGCTGATACAGAAGGTTACGTAAGCTATCCTAATGTTGATACCGTAACAGAAATGACTAATCTTATAGATTCGAGTCGTGCATACGAAGCGAATATTACTTGTTTTAATGGTGCCAAAGCAATGGAATCTAAAGCATTAGAAATTGGAAAATAAAATAGGAGGATTATATAATGAATATAGGATCTATTAGTAATATATCAAGCGTTTTAGATACTACATATAGTGGTGCTGTCACAAAAACAAGTGGTGGTACAGGTTTTGACAGTTTATTTCAGTCTGCAATAGATATGATTAATGAGACAGATTCATTAACAAATCAAGCAGAAGAAGAAGCAATCAAATATTCATTAGGCTATTCAGACAGTGCACTGGATTTAATGGTAGCTCAGACAAAAGCCAACACCTCTTTACAATTTACAGTAGCTGTGAGAGATAAAGTATTAGAAGCGTATAGAGAAATTATGAATATGCAATTTTAATTAGAGAAATAAGAGGTATCTTGTTGTGTGTATTTAATTAAATTGATTGAATAAACACTACAAAAGAAATAACCCCAAATAGCTTAGTGAGTTGTATTAGGTAAGGGTGATTAGAGGAGCGTTACAATGGTAGAAAGATTAAAAAAAATACCTACCACGTTGCTTGAAACGTGGAACAAATTTACAAGCAAACAAAAAACGCTGATTATAAGTGTTGTTCTGGCTGTGCTTTTGACGATTGTTATATTGGTTTATATGCTTTCTCGTACGTCGTGGAAGGAATTAACGGTTTGTGAGAATACAAAACAGGCTAATGAAGTTGTAACATTACTAGAAGAAGAGGGAATTCCGCACTACGAATCAGATGATGGCTTGACGATATATGTTGATGAGAATAAATATACAGATGCTCTTTTAAAACTTGGCTCAGAAGATATTATGACTACTGGTATGACAACAGAGGATTTGTTTAATACAAGTATGACAACTACACAGAGTGAGAGAGATTTAAAGGCAACTATTTATCTTCAAGATGATATTGCAAGAACAATACGTACGAATATGACAGGCGTAAAAGATGCTGTTGTATACATAGGTGATTCATCAAGTTCATATACAATTTTCGAAGACCAAAAAGAAAAACCAGCTAGTGTATTATTAACAGTTAATGATGAATTTAGTGCAAGCTCGGCAGAAGCAATTGCCATGATGGTTGCATCAGCAATTGGAAATCAAACAACAGAGAAGATTAAAGTTACTGATCAAAACGGCAATGTCTTATTCAATGGAACAAGCGATTTGTATTCTGTTGGAAATTTCAAAACGAATCTTGAATATAAAGAAAAGCTTAATGCTACAATTTCTAACAATATATATATGATGATGTTAAAGTTAGGTTATGATGATGCAGAAATTGGTCTTAATCTAAAACTTGATATGGATGTTGTTGAGGAATTACAAAATGAATATACACCTGCAGAAGGACAAGAACAAGGTGTTTATAAATCAAGTTATAATTATGAAACAACTGGTACGAATTCTTCGGGTGGTGTTCCTGGAACAGACTCAAATGATGGAACAGATTACATGACAGAAGAATCATCTAATTCAGATTCATCAACAACGACATCGACTATTGAATATCTTCCTAATGAAAGATCTACTAATACGAAAAAAGAAGTAGGTGCAATTGTGCCAGAAGAATCTTCAATAGCAATTATACTTACAAAATACGTTGTATATAAGGAAGAAGAACTTAGAGAACAAGGTGCTCTTGGAGATATGACTTTTGATGAATATGCTAAAGCTAACAGTGCAAGAACAAAGTTAGAAGTTGATGAAGATACAATCACTACGGTTGCAAATACTACTGGTATTGCTTCAAATTCAATAAGTGTGCAAGCTTTTGAAGTTCCAGTATTCCAAGCAGCAGAAAAGGGCGTAACTAGTGCTACGAATTACCTTGCAATTGTATTATTCGTGTTGATTGTTGCGTTATTATTGTTTGTTGTCTTCAAGGGAACTGCTCCTGTTGAAGTTACAGAACAAGAACCAGAACTTTCTGTTGAACAATTATTAGCTACTACGAAAGAAAATCAGACTCTTGAAGATATTGAATTCAGCGAGAAATCTGAAACTAGAAAGATGATAGAGAAATTCGTCGATGAGAATCCAGAAGCAGTTGCACAATTGCTTAGAAACTGGCTCAACGATGATTGGGGGTGACCTTGTATGGCAACACAAAAAAACTCTGATATTTCAGGTGTTCAAAAAGCTGCGATTTTGCTAATAGCTTTGGGACCAGAAAAATCAGCTAATATATTTAAACATTTAAAAGAAGATGAAATAGAGCAGCTTACACTTGAGATTGCTAATACACGAAGTATTTCACAAAGTGTAAAAGAAGAAGTTTTAGATGAATTCTATGAAATCTGTCTCGCACAGCAATATATTGCTGAAGGCGGTATTGGTTATGCGAAAGAACTTCTTGAAAAAGCTCTTGGTGCTGAGAAAGCAAGAGATGTTATTGGTAAACTTACAGCTAGCTTACAGGTACGTCCTTTTGAGTTCATTCGAAAGACGGATGCGAGTCAGTTATTGAACTTTATTCAAGATGAACATCCTCAAACAATAGCATTAATCTTATCATATCTTTCTTCTTCGCAGTCAGCAGCAATTATATCTTCACTTGCTCCGGACAAACAAGCAGATGTTGCTAAACGTATTGCACAGATGGACCGTACATCGCCAGATGTAATAAAAGAGGTGGAAAAAGTATTGGAAAGAAAGTTATCTTCACTTGTAAATCAAGATTACACTATTGTTGGTGGTGTGGATTCTATCGTAGATATCTTAAATACGGTTGATCGTGGTACAGAAAAACACATCATGGAAACACTTGAAATTGAAGAACCAGAACTTGCCGATGAAATTAGAAGAAAAATGTTTGTATTTGAAGATATTCTTTCTCTTGATGATAAGTCAATTCAAAGAGTGCTCAGAGAAGTTGATAATAATGAACTTGCTGTTGCGCTTAAGGGTTCTAATGAAGAAGTTCAAACAGTCATCTTTAATAACCTATCAAAACGTTTATCTGCAATGATTAGAGAAGATATGGATTTCATGGGTCCTATCCGTATGAAGGATGTTGAGGAAGCACAACAGAAAATTGTTAATATTATACGTAAGTTAGAAGACTCTGGTGAAATTATTATCTCTAGAGGCGGAGGTGACGAGATCGTTGTCTAGTAACTTAATCAAGTTTAATTATGTGAATTACGATGTAGAAGAAAAAATTGTTATTGATTCTGATTCTAAACTTCCTTTTTTTAAACAATTAGGCTTTGATAATTTAGAGGTTATCAAGCCAATGGAGAATGCTGAGGCTGAGGAAGGCTTGGACGGATTCGTTCCAGGCCTACGAGCTATGTCTCAAAGTCAAGAAGAAGATTTTGACTTTGAAGCTGTTAAAAGAGAAGCGAATAGCATCATAAAAAATGCAAATGAAGAAGCAGAAGGCATTATACAAAGTGCCAAAGTTGAAGCAAAACGCATTATAGAAGAATCAAAGAATGCAGGCTATCAACAAGGTTATCAAGATGGCGAAGAGAAAGCTAGAAAATTGCAAGAGGATTTGAAGAATCAGATTCAAGCAAATGCTTTAGAACAACAAAGCATAATTCAATCCATTGAACCTCAATATGCAGATTTGGTAGTTAAATTGTTGGAGAAGTTAACAGGAGTTGTTTCATCTGAATATAAATCAGTGATTTTACATTTAATACAAAAATCTCTTGAGGATAATGAAAATGATGAAAAATATTGCATTCGTGTATCAAGAGAAGATTATGAATATGTGAAGAACAAAGTTGACGTGGTTAAATCGTTATTGAAAGAAAATGCCGTTGTTGAGATTGTTGTTGATAGTAAACTTGAGAAGTCTCAATGTTTTATAGAAACGGATACAAGCGTCATTGAATGTAGTTTAGATGTCCAATTAGAAAATTTAGTTACTGACCTGCGCTTTTTAGCAGGTATATAGAATAGAAGAAAGCAGGTAATCAATTGAGTGTGATAGACTTTAATAAATACACAGAATTACTTGACAAAAAGTACGAGCGTAGGCTTGGTAAAGTTGTTAAGGTTGTTGGTCTTACAATTGAATCTATTGGTCCAAGTGCGAATCTGAATGATTTGTGCGTGATTACCTCGCAAGACAAAACGCAGAAAATTATGGCGGAAGTAGTAGGATTTAAAGATAATAGAATTCTATTAATGCCTTATGGTAATGTTGAAGGAGTAGGAATTGGTAGCATGGTAGAAAGTACTCATCAACCGTTGCAAGTACAAGTTGGTGATGAGTTACTTGGAAAAACATTAGATGGACTTGGGATTCCTATTGATGGTACAGAGTTACATTCAAGTTCCTCTTATCCTGTTGTGGCAGAACCGCCTGATCCATTAAAGAGAGAATTAATCAATTCTGTCTTACCACTAGGTGTTAAGGCAGTTGACGGACTTATTACAGTTGGTAAAGGCCAAAGAATTGGTATATTTGCAGGTAGTGGTGTTGGTAAAAGTACATTACTTGGTATGTTTGCGAGAAACACGAAAGCGGATATTAATGTTATTGCTCTAATTGGAGAGCGTGGTAGAGAGGTTCGTGAATTCATTGAACGCGACTTGGGTGAGGAAGGTATGCGTAGATCTATAGTTGTTGTTGCAACTTCTGATAAGCCAGCGTTGATTCGTAACAAAGCTGCAAAAACAGCTACTGCTATTGCTGAATATTTTAGAGATCAGGGAAAAGATGTTCTACTTATGATGGATTCCCTTACTCGTTTTTCTATGGCACAAAGAGAAATCGGTTTGGCGTCGGGTGAGCCACCTGTATCTCGTGGGTACCCACCGAGTGTATATGCAGAGATGCCTAAATTACTTGAGCGTGCTGGTAATTCTGAAGTTGGTTCCATTACTGGGCTATATACGGTCCTAGTTGATGGTGATGACTTCAATGAGCCAATTACAGATACAGCGAGAGGTATTCTAGATGGTCATATTATGCTATCAAGAAAATTAGGTCACAAGAATCATTATCCTGCAATTGATGTATTACAAAGTATTTCGCGTGTTATGAGTTCTATTGCGAAAAAGGATCATAAAGCGAGTGCTAATAAATTGAAGAATGTACTTGCAACTTATAGTGAAGCAGAAGATTTGATTAATATTGGTGCCTACAAGACTGGTTCTAATAAGAACATTGACTATGCAATTGAAAAGATTGATGAAGTAAATGCTTTTCTTAAGCAAGATATTTATGAGAAATTTGATTTCGATGAAGTTGTTTCTTTATTAGAGAATATATTTGAAGAATAGGTGATAATGTGGCCAAGTTCATATATACAATGCAAAATATACTTGATATTAAGTATAAATTAGAAGAACAACAGAAAACGGTTTTTTCATTAGCAAGACATAAATTAACGCAAGAAGAGAAGAAATTAGAAGCTCTAAACGTTAAAAAACTAAAATATCAACAAGAATTAAAGATGCAGATGCAATCCTTGCTAAACATTCAAGATATCAAATGGTATGAAGAAGCTGTTGAAACCATGAAGTATAAGATTAAAATTCAGTCACTCATGGTAAAACGTGCTGAGAATGAGTTGGAGGCTGCTAGATTAAAACTAACCGAAATTATGGTTGATCGAAAGACTCATGAAAAGTTAAAAGAAAATGAGTTTGAAGAATTTAAGAATGAGTTAAATTCCATAGAGAAAAAGGAAATTGATGAATTAGTAAGTTTCAAATATAACAATAATACGGTAAGTAGTGAGGAAGATTAAGTATGGCGAAAAACAAAAATGGAAATGAGATGGAACTGGATAGGGAAGAAAAAGGTGGAAATCGAATTGTTACAGTACTAATAGCTGTACTTATAGTCCTAATTTGGCTTGCTATTTTTGCCTTATTAGTAAAGTTCGATGTTGGAGGTTTTGGATCAGGTGTATTACGTCCAATTCTGAAAGATGTGCCTGTTATTAATAAGATATTACCAGATGTATCTGATGAACTATTAGCAGAAGAGAATGATTATGAATATAACGATATCTCTAAGGCGAACGCTAGAATTAGGGAACTTGAAAGACAGTTAGAATTTAGCCAAAGTTCGAATAATACAAATGATGGTACGATTCTAGATCTACAAGCGGAAATCGCAAGATTACAAGTGTTTGAAGATAATCAATTAGAATACGAGAAGAAACTTAAAGAATTCAATGAAGAAGTCGTATTCGCTGAACAAGCACCAGATATTGAAGAATATAAAAAGTATTATGAAGAAATTGATCCTGCTAATGCAGAAGAGATTTATCGACAAGTGTTAGAACAACTTGCTGCAGATGAGTTAATCGTGGCTCAAGCGGAACGCTTTGCTAAGATGGATCCGAAAGTAGCGGCTAAAACAATGCAAGAGATGACAGGTGATATTAAGTTAGTTTGTCAAATATTAAAGACGATGAAAGCAACACAAAGTGCTGCAATTATGGATGAGATGAACCCATTGTTTAATGCGAAAGTTGTAAAACGACTATCAACACTTGAGGGTAATTAATATGGTACTGAAACTCATATTGACATAGTTTCATATATAACAATATGAGTTTTAGCTATAGATTATTTTAAGGAAAGGAGGAAACATATGAAAGCAAGTGAAGTTATGTCACAGTTATCAGCTATGACAAGTTACCAAGCTGGGTCTAAAGGAAATATTGCAAAGAATACAGATTTTCAAGGTGTAATGGATAGTAATTTACAATCTAGACAAGAAAATAATAGTAGTAATAAAGTAGATAAAAAGACTACATCAGTTAATTATAGAGACTATTCTACGACTAAGAATGATACTAGTAAAAAGACTGATAATAATACGCAAAAGACAAACCTAGCAGATTCTACAAACAAAATAAACAACGAAAAGAATCCCATTGAAGACAAATTAAATCAATTAACTACTGAAGTTAAAAAGATATTAATGGAAAATCTCGGAGTTACAGAAGAACAACTAGAAGATATTATGGCGACTTTGGGATTGAACTATCTTCAATTATTAGACCCTAGTAATCTAGCACAAGTTTTTATGGAGGCGAAAGGTATAATTGATCCTACTCAGATGTTAACAGATGAGCTTTTGTCAGATCAATTTAGTCAATTGGTTGATCAAGTTGGACAAGTTGACTTAGAAGATATGGGATTAACTACAGAAGATATTGCTGCATATCTTGATGATTTGAACCTTAATAATTCAGAAGTTGCTCCCGCAGAAGAAGCAATGGCTACTACAGTGGATTCAGTTTCAGACGAAGAAGCGGTTAATGAACAGAAAACATTAAGCAATGAAACAACTTTAAGTCAAGATATTAAAGTAGAAGTGCAAAATTACTCAACTGATTCTGATGCGGATACTTCTGGTTCTAAACAACAGAGTCAAGATACGTCTGTAGAACAAGCAAACCTTAATACAATTCTTAATAATGTAACTAAAGTTAGTACAGTTGAGAGTTTTGGTGATGAACTTGTTCAGATTCAGCAGGTTAGAGACATTGTGAATCAAGTAGTGGAACAAATAAAAGTAGTTATTAAGCCAGAGCAGACAAGTATGGAGATGAATTTAAATCCAGAAAGCTTAGGTAAAGTAAATTTAGTAGTTGCACAAAAAGACGGACTGTTAACAGCACAGTTTACAGTTCAGAGTGAAATTGCTAAAGAAGCACTAGAAAGTCAAATGCAGACACTAAAAGAAAACTTTACGACTCAAGGTTTAAAAGTTGAAGTTGTAGAAGTTTTAGTTTCTAATTCACCTTTCTCACAAGACAATATGTCAGAAGGTAGTAAAGAACAACAAAAATCTTCTAGTAAGAGAAAGAATATTAATTTAGCTGATCTTGATATGATTGAAGAAGATATAACAGAAGAAGAAGCACTTAAGATTAATATTATGAATCAGAATGGAAACAGTGTCGATTATAGTGCGTAATTAGAGAAAAGGAGGTAAAGATATGGCAGATTTAGTAGGTTCAATAACCGATGGCGTGATTCAAAAAACATCGACAAAAACTGAATCATCAGGTAACTCCCTAGGTAAAGATGCATTTCTTCAGTTACTTGTAACACAGATGAGATATCAAGATCCATTAAATCCTTCATCAGATACTGAATTCGTTGCACAATTAGCAACGTTCTCACAGTTAGAACAGTTACAAAATCTCGGAACAACTATGACGAATTCTCAATCATTCAGTTTAGTTGGAAAAGATGTAATTATGAAGGCAGTTGATAGCAATGGTAGTACAACATACTATAGTGGTACGGTGGACTTTGTAACAGTTACGAATGGAAAAGCATATTTCTCCATTGGTGGGAATCTATATCCAGCAGATCAGTTAGATACAGTAATTAGTAATGATTATATGAATCGATTACCACAGGTTGCTGAGACTGAAGTTAAGTATAATATTGCAGATCCAAAAGATGCTGAGATTAAAATTAGTCTTGGAACTGGTGAACATTCAGCTTCAAAAGCGATTGTGTCAATTAATGGTAAGGAAATTAGCGAAGAGTTCATTACTATTGAGGATGATACTTTAACGATAAAGAAAGAAGCTTTTGCTGAATTAGAAGAGGGTACTTACAGAGTTTCAATTAGTTTTAATAACTCGTATGAGACTACGGTTGGTAACAAGGTCACTGTTATTGTAGTTAATGAACCTGTAGAAGAGGGCTCTGATGGTGAAGACTCTGATGGAGACGCATCTGACGGTGAGTCAAATGAGGGTGATGTAACTGAGTAATAGGCATGGGTGGAGAAGAGAAGGAACTTTTCTCTGTGTGAGGTGATAAGATATGGACATCAGAAACAGTCAATACACGTCGATTGAGCAAATGACGGGTCAGTTTCTACAAAATCGTAAAATTACACATGAAAAACCGAAGACAGAAACAGCTCTTTCGTTTAAAGAACTATTCGAAACCAGACATCAACAAGGTTTAGAAGAAAAAACGGAAACGTCTTTGAAATTCTCAAAACATGCAAATCAAAGATTAGAGAGTCGAAACATTGATTTGTCTGGGGAAGTTTTGCAACGTTTAGAAGATGGCACACGTAAAGCTCAGCAAAAAGGTATTAAAGAATCGCTTGTTATGATAGACAACATGGCATTCATTGTGAATGTACCTAGTAGTACAGTAGTAACAGCGATAGACGAAAATGAAAACAAAGTATTTACAAACATTGATGGCGCAGTAATAGCATAGAAGCCGGACCTAATAGGAGGCTTATAGCTTTTGATTGACAGATAAAGTTATTGGGATACCAAATTACATAACGCGCTTAATAATAGGAGGATATACATTATGATGAGATCACTTTATTCTGGTGTATCAGGACTTAAAGTTCACCAGACAAAAATGGACGTTATCGGTAACAATATCGCTAACGTTAATACAATTGGTTTTAAGGCAAGCACAGTACAATTTTCAGACGTTTTCTATCAAACGACTCAAAGTGCCAGTGGTGCGAATGAATTAACTGGTATGGCAGGTATGAATGCTAAGCAAATTGGTTTAGGAACTACATTATCTTCAATCTCTGCTGCAATGTCTACGCAAGGTGGAGCACAAAGAACTGATAATGCTACAGATATTATGATTACAGGAAATGCTTTCTTTGTAGTTAACAACGGTAGTGGAAATTATTTTACAAAGAACGGGTCCTTTACAATCGATGGTACTGGACATCTAGCTACTGAAAACGGTTATTATGTTATGGGTTGGTCACCTGATCCATCAGACCCTAATAAGATTAAACAAGATTCTGTAGGTAAAATAGCTATTCAAACACCAGAAAATGCAACAACTCCACCTGAAGCGACTACTGATGTTACCTTGAAAGGTAATATTGATAAGACTGACAGTAAGCTTACAGGTACAGATGGTTATATTATTTCTTCCGAGTTTTATGATAATTTAGGTAACGCTTATACAGCGAAGATAAAGCTTGAAAAAGACACGTCAGTAAATACTAAAGGTGAAAATCAATACAAGATGACTCTTGCTGGTATCACAGACAAAGATGGAAATGCAGTTACGAGTGAATTGATGACAGGCGTTTCTTTTGGTGGAGATGATTATACTATAGCTGCGGATGGTACGATTACAGGTACAGGAAAATCTGCGGTAGTAAAATTTGATGCTAATACAGGTGCATTTATTTCAACTAGCACAGGTACGGCAGACGCACCAATTAATACTCTTGATATGAAAATCACAGCAGCTTCAGATACAACTGCTAATACATTGTTTGGAGATAAAGGTGTAATTAAATATGACTTATCTTCCATCACACAATACTCAACAACTGGAGCTTGTAGTATCTCTTCAAGCAAAGGAAGTCTTGAAAACACAGGCGCTGGTAAGAAGGTTGGTAACTTAGCTGGTATTAGTATTCAGCCAGACGGTAAAATTTTTGGCTCTTACGATAATGGTACAAGTAAGTTACTTGGACAAATAGCGGTTGCTACATTCTCAAATCCATCAGGTCTAGAATCTATTGGAGGTAGCTTGTTCGCGGCAACTCAAAACTCTGGTGAGTTTGATGGTAAAGGTGTTGATGTTACAGCCGATGGTGGTAAGTTCTCAACGGGCGTACTTGAAATGTCAAATGTAGATTTATCATCTGAATTTACTAACATGATTACGACACAAAGAGGTTTCCAAGCAAGTTCAAGAATTATTACTACTTCAGATACATTATTAGAAGAGTTAATCAATCTTAAGAGATAATAACATTACTTGATTGATCTGATTTAATAGCTAATCTCTAGTAAAGATTTGAATAGCTATAAGTTATAATAAATATGAAAGATTCAAGGAAGAATCGCATTTACATGATAAGTAAGTCCTGCTTCCTTACTATACAGAAGCAGGATTTGCTATGTCATGATAACCTAACAAGGAGGGCAATTATGATTGAAGTAACTAGACTGAATGGGGTAAGGTTTTCGGTTAATTGTGATTTAATTGAGACCGTAGAGGAAACACCTGACACAGTAATTACCTTGACTAACGGTAAAAAGTTTGTAGTTTTGGAGAATATGGAACAAATTAAAAGTCTAGTAATAGATTTTAAGAGACAAATTTTCTACAATAAGATTTGATATTAGCTTTGAACAATAGAGTTTAGATAACTTTTGAAATAAATTAAATTACATAGAATAGGCGGTGGAGCTATGGATATAGCAACTATAGTTGGATTGATACTAAGTTTTATTTTGGTGGTATTTGGTATCTCTTTTAATTCGGATATTTTAGGATTTGAATTTGCGAATCTATTAAATTTTGTTGACTTTCCATCTGTATTAATTACTTTTGGTGGTTCTTTTATGGCTGTTTATACAGCTTCTAGGAGTACAAAGGAATTCTTAAATAATATTAAGAGTTTCAAATTAGCATTGAAAATATTACCTTCGAATGAAGCGGAAACAATAACAACTATTATTGGACTATCTAATGTTGCTAGAAAAGAAGGGTTGCTTGCACTTGAAGAAGCAGCAAATGGAATCGAAGATACTTTTTTGAAAAAAGGAATTTTATTAATTGTTGATGGTACCGATCCAGAACTTGTACGAAGCATCTTAGAGACAGAATTGATTTCCATAGAAGGTAGACATAAAAAGACAATATCCTTTTGGGAAGACCTTGCAACAATGGGACCTGCATGGGGTATGATCGGTACCTTGATTGGTTTGGTTAATATGTTAAAACAAATGAATGATCCTGATGCTATCGGTCCTTCAATGGCAGTTGCACTTATTACTACATTATATGGTTCATTACTTGCAAACTGGATCTGTACACCTATTGCTACTAAATTGAAGTCACATAATGATACAGAAATAATGACAAAAGAGGTTATGGTAGAAGGATTGTTATCAATTCAAGCTGGTGAAAATCCACGTGTTATTGAAGAAAAATTAAAATCATTCCTTCCACCTGCTATGAGAAACAGCATGAGTGAAGTAAATGAGGGTGGTGAAGTAAATGGCTAGAAGAAGGCAAGATGATCCACCAAAGGGTTCTCCTCCTTGGATGAATACATTTAGTGATTTGATGAATCTATTGCTTTGTTTCTTCGTTTTACTTTTCTCAATGTCTTCAGTTGATGAAGACAAATACGATAAAATGTTAGCTTCTCTTAATAGTTCCTTTAGTATATTCAGTGGCGGAGGCTCAGCAATTGGTGAAGGACAATTAATATCAAGTGGTGTTAGCCAATTGAATGAATTATCGGATTATGTTTCTGAGATGGGTTATGAAGCAGAAGCAGACGTAGATTCGGATGAGACAGACCCTATGAAGTATCTTGAAGAACAAAGAAAAGAATTATCTGAAGAAATGTATGATGAGATTACAGAGTTAACTGAAAAATATAATATTGATCAAAAAGTTGATGTTAAGATTGATGGTCATAATCAGTACATTAAGTTGTCCATCGGTGGTTCCGTACTCTTTGATTCTGGTGTAGCTGATATAAAGCAAGAAGCATTACCTATACTTAATAAAATTGGAGATATATTGAATGAATATAGTGATTGTTTGATAAAAATCGAAGGTCACACGGATAATGCTCAGATAACAAGTAATATTAAATTTGCTGATAATATGGACTTATCAGCTGCAAGAGCAATATCAGTATGGAATTATCTGACTGAAAAAAAAGGTTTAGACCCTTCGACGCTAGAAGCCTCTGGTAGAAGTGAATTTGATCCAATTGCTTCTAATGATACGCCAGAAGGTCGTGCTAAAAACAGACGTGTCGAGATAAAGATATACAATGAGTTGAGCAAATAGCTTATACTATACAAAAAATTAGGAGTGACAAACTTATGAAAAGAAATATGTTAACTATCGTTATTTTGGCATTATCAATTGTGAATTTAATTCTCACAGCTGTAATTGTATTCTCAGTAGTACCTAATGTGAACAAAACTAATAATTTAATTGACCAAGTTGCAAAAATCATTAATTTAGATTTAGAAGCACAGAATGGTGATGAAAAGATAATTACATCTGATGATTTGGAGAATTATGCATTAGAAGAAGAATTGATTGTTAATTTAAAGAAAGATACAGATTCTTCAAAAGAAAGATATGCAGTTGTTTCTAAAATCTCATTAACTTTATACAATGGTGTTAGTGATTATGATAAAGTTAAAAAGAATATAGATGAATCTAAGGATAGTATCTATGATACCATTAGAAAAGGGTTTACTAGTTATACATTAGATGAAGCAAAAGCTAATGAAGATGAAATTAAAGCAAACATTATTCAAATGTTAAACGATAAATACGGCGTAGATGTTGTACAAAGTATTGCTTTGGGTAGTTTGATTTATCAATAAGCCTAATAAAACACTGATAAATTTGTATCAGAAATAATACTAATTTATCACTTTATATTAATAGTAAAATGTGATATTATTAGTTATAATTAATTTTTTTGATTATTTATGTAAAAGAATGTAGAAATTTTCGACTTTAGTCGTTTTCTATTGAATTGGTTTGCGGATTTGGAAATAAATAAAATATCACCTGGGAGGTGAGAGATAATGGGTGACGTCTTATCGCAAAATGAGATAGATAATTTGCTTGCTGCACTTAGTAGCGGTGAATTAGATGCTGATGAGATTAAAGACACAGGCGAGAAGCAAATTAAAAATTATGATTTTGCAAGGCCATCAAAATTCTCGAAAGAACATCTTAGAACTTTAGAGATTATATTTGAACATTATGGTAGGCTATTATCTACGAATTTACCTGCTTATCTTCGTAAGAATGTTCAGGTTGAAGTAATGAATTCAGAAGCAGCTGCGTATTCAGAGTTCTCGAATGCATTATCTAATCCAGTGTTGCTTGGTATTATTAATTTTGCTCCATTAGAAGGAAACATTGTTATTGAGCTTGCGGCTAACTTAGGTTATGCAATAGTAGATCGTATGCTTGGTGGTAATGGACTACCTCTAGAGAAATCAAGAGATTTTTCAGAGATTGAGTTAATTATAATTGAGAGAATTTTTAATATATGCACAAATTTGTTGATAGAACCATGGCAGAATGTTATTAATATTGAGCCAAGACTAGAAAGAATCGAGACAAATTCTCAATTTGCTCAGATTATTCAGCCTAGTGAGATGACCTCAATTGTTACTATGAATATTCGTATTGGCAATGTAGAAGGTCTGATGAATGTGTGCTTACCTTATAACTGTTTAGAACCAGTTATCGATAAGTTGAATACTAAGTATTGGTATTCAACAATGCAAGTTAAGGATGATGACACTTATAAAGATATCATTGAAATAGCGATAGAGAAAGCTAAGATTCCAATCAAAGCTGTTCTTGGCAGTAGTATGATATCAGTAAATGATTTCCTTAACATCCAAAAAGGTGATATTATACGACTAAATACGAAGGTCGATGATGAACTAGATATTTACGTTGGAAACATTAAAAAGTTTACTGCACTTCCGGGAGCATCTTCGGATACATATGCTGTAAGATTAACATCAATTAATAGAGAGGAGTAAGAATATGGACGGTATGTTATCGCAAGAAGAAATCAATGCCTTATTAGGTAGCATTGATACTATTGATTCTTCTGCTAATGGAACGGCTTCTAGCTCATCAGATTCTTTAACAGCAGATGAGAAAGATGCGGTAGGTGAGATATCTAATATTAGCATGGGGACGGCAGCTACTACATTGTCTACATTAGTGAACAATAAAGTAGTGATTACAACTCCTGTTGTTTCTTATTCTACATGGGATAGTTTGTCACAAGAGTTTAGTAAACCATGTGTGTTTATTCAGATTTCTTACAAAGAAGGTTTAGATGGTAATAATATCTTGATTCTTAAAGAATCAGATGTGAAAATAATTACAGACTTAATGATGGGTGGAGCTGGTGTTGATGTAGATGGTGAATTATCAGAATTACATCTTAGTGCAATCGGTGAAGCTATGAACCAGATGATGGGTTCTGCAGCTACTTCATTGTCCTCCATGCTTGAAAAGAAAGTGGATATTAGTCCACCTGTTGCTAGTCTTGTCGATTTAAACAGTACAATTAATGAGGCTGAGATTTCAGATTTCTTAAAGCAACCTTTTGTTAAGGTTGCATTTAAAATGGAGATAGGAGACTTAGTTGATAGTCAAATTATGCAATTATATCCTTTTGATTTTGCAAGAGATTTATATAGAAAATTCTCGGAATCAGGATCTAATTCTGAAGCACAACCAACTAGTACAGTTGGGGAATCAGCACTACAGGATCAACTTTTAAATCAACAAACTGCTCCTGTACCACCAATGATGGGAGGTCAACCAATTATGGGTCAAACAATGCCTGGTTATGGAACTGTTCCTATGTATCAAGGCCAGATGCCTTATACGCAACCTGCAATGGGTCAAATGATGCCTATGCAAGATGTGAATGTTCAACCAGCTCAATTTCAAACTTTTAATAATATTTCTGCCCAATTACCAGGACAGGAGAATATCGATTTGATTATGGATGTTCCACTGGAAGTAACTGTTGAATTAGGTAGAACGAATAAGTCGATTAAAGAGATTTTAGAATTCACACCAGGAACAATTATAGAATTGAATAAACTTGCTGGAGAGCCAATTGATGTTCTAGTTAATGGTAAGTTTGTTGCTAAGGGTGAAGTTGTAGTAATTGAAGAGTGCTTTGGTATTAGAGTGACAGAGATTGTTAAATAGAAGAGAAGTATAGATTGGAGAGGTAAAAAATGGCAAAGAGAATTTTGATTTGCGACGACGCAGCTTTTATGAGAATGATGATTAAGGACATCTTAACAAAGAATGGTTATGAAATCGCAGGTGAAGCTGAAAACGGAGTGAAAGCTGTAGAGAAATATAATGAAACAAAACCGGATTTAGTTATGATGGATATTACTATGCCAGAAATGGATGGAATTCAAGCGCTTAAGAAAATTAAAGCGATTGATCCAGCTTCAAATGTAATTATGTGTTCTGCAATGGGACAACAAGCAATGGTAATTGAATCTATCCAAACTGGAGCAAAAGATTTTATTGTTAAGCCATTCCAAGCTGATAGAGTTTTAGAAGCTGTTAAAAAAGCGATAGGCTAATAAGATGACTGCAAAAATTTATTTATTCCAAGGCAGTTCTACGATAAGTAATATTGCAGAACTGTTTGGATTATTGCTTGTGTTTATATTGATATTGGTATTAGCCTATTACACTTCAAAGTGGATAGGCAAAACTGGTGCTGGAATGGGCGCCAGAACCCATAACATTACAATTATAGAAACGCTAAGATTAAGCCAAACAAAATATCTTCAGATTATTAAAGTAGCAAATAAATATATTGTAATTGCAGTGTCTAAGGATCATGTTGAATATTTAACAGAAATAGATGGAGAACAATTAAGCAGTTTTGAGGATGTTACGGAAGCGCCATCTTTTAAAGAAATTCTATCAAAGATTAAGCTAGGAGCGAATGTGAAATCAAAGGATTGCGAAGTAAATGAGAAAGATGAGAATGATGTGTAGAGGTTGAAAGAATGAACGCAAAGATAAAACGTAAAATTAGTAAATCAATTATAAATTCGCTCGCTGTTTTGTTTGCAGTGTCTATCATCATTCTAGTTTTTTCTATTCCAGTAAAGGCTAGTAGTCAGACAGATTCATCAGACGTTACTATTACATCAGACGATGAACCATTTGGTTTTAACTTTAATCTCTCTACGAATGGGGAGGGCTCAGGAGTAGCATCAACATTACAAATAGTAATTTTATTGACTGTTATTTCGATTGCGCCCTCTTTGCTATTAATGGTAACTTCGTTTACTAGAATAATTGTAGTATTGCATTTTATTAGATCAGCACTGGGGACTCAAACGACACCGCCTAACCAAGTACTTATTGGATTAGCATTATTCTTAACTGTGTTTATAATGGGGCCGGTTTTTACTCAAGTTAACAATGAAGCTATAAAACCTTTATCCAAAGGTGAAATTACACAAGAAGAAGCGTTTGAAAAAGGTATGGAACCGATTCGAGGATTTATGTTTAATCAAGTAAAGAATCGTCCACAAGATATTAAATTGTTTATGGATATTGCTAATTTAGGTGATGCTAACATAACAGTATATCAGCTTGATGATGTTCCGACTTCTGTATTGATACCTGCTTTTATGATTAGCGAGTTAAGAGCCGCATTTATCATTGGGTTCCTGTTGTATATACCATTTATTGTTATTGATATGGTAGTTGCTTCTACGCTGATGTCCATGGGTATGATGATGTTACCTCCAACAACAATTTCGATGCCATTTAAGATACTATTATTTGTCTTAGCTGATGGTTGGAACTTGATAATTGGAAACGTAGTAAAGACTTTCTACGGATAGTTAATTAGTTTTCGTTTTGGAGGTTTATATGAATGTAGATGTAGTGATTGACATTGCTAGAGAGACTCTTTTAGTTATTATAAAAACTTCTGCTCCGATGCTATTAGTATCGTTGATTGTTGGTTTGATCATAAGTATTTTTCAAACCATTACCTCAATTCAGGAGCAGACATTAACATTTGTTCCTAAATTGTTAGCTATATTTTTAGTAATAATGTTAACAGGTTCTTGGATTTTCAAAACCATAGTAGATTTTACTTATGAATTGTTTTCAAATTTCGGAACCTACATAAAATGATTTGTGAATTATGATGCTGTATAACTAGGTAGGATAATATGAATGTAGATTTAGCAGTAGAAGATATAGAAGTATTTTTATTAATATTAGTTCGAATTTCAGGTTTTGTATATACTGCGCCTTTCCTTAGTCAAAACAGCGTGCCTAGGAAGGTTAAAGTAGGACTTAGTGCTTTCATGGCACTTGTAATCTTTAGTTCTTTACAAGGTGTACGTCTTGAATACGTAGGTATAATTGATTATGCCATTTTAGTAGCCAGAGAATTAATTACAGGTATTTTAATTGGGTTCAGTGCCAATATGTGCGTCTTTATTTTAGGCTTTGCTGGACAGATGATTGACATGGAGATTGGATTTTCCATGGTCACACTATTTGATCCTGCATCTATGACACAGTCAACCATAACATCGAATTTTTATACGTATCTTGTTATGTTAATTATGCTTTTAAGTGATATGCATTTGCATCTGATTAAGGCAATCATGGATACTTTCAATTTAATACCCCTTGGACAAACCGTATTCAAGTCGGGATTATATGAGGCTGCCTTGAAGTTTATAACAGATTACTTTATCATTGGCTTTCGAATTATACTACCAGTGTTTGCGTCGTTATTGATCGTAAATATAGTGCTGGGTATTTTAGCAAAAGTAGCACCTCAGATGAATATGTTTGTTATTGGTATGCAGCTTAAAGTGTTTGTTGGACTTTTTGTCTTGTTCTTTGTTATTGGTCTAATGCCACAAGTTACAGATTTTATCTTTTCAGAGATGAAGGCCATGATTCAAATGGTAGTTAAGAATCTTATAGAATGATTTGAGGTAACGAGAAGTTGAGATTACAAAATGATGATTTCAATCAGAAATTAATATACAAGCATACGACTCTGTTACGTTATAATTTGCAGTTGTTTGCAAACGATGAGGGCGGAGAAAAAACAGAAGATGCTACGCCTAAGAAACTAAAGAATGCTAGAGAAGAAGGCCAAGTTGCAAAAAGTATGGAATTAAATACTGCGGTAATGCTTTTTGCATTGTTCTTTGTGCTGAAAACTTTTATTGGCAATATGGGAAATCAATTCTTAGACGTATATGAGAAGATATATGGTAGTATCGTACTTGTTGTTGAAGATGACATGTCGATGAGCATTATAATGTCTTTACTTGGATATGCAATAAAATCTATTATTTTAATTGCACTACCAATACTCTTAGTTGGAGTAATTGTCGGATTTTTAGTTGATAAAGTACAGATTAAATGGGAAGTTACTACTAAGCCATTACAACCTAAATTAAGTAAACTAAATCCTATTAAAGGATTTAAAAAGATGTTTTCTAAGGAAAAGATAGTTCAGTTACTATTTGCATTACTGAAGATAGTATTAATTGGATTTCTAGTATATGATACTTTAAAAGATCAGTGGAGAATAATTCTGAGCTTATATGACTTTTCTTTGTTCCAAGCTATTGGAGTAATTGGTGACATGGTTATTTCGTTGGGGCTAAAGATTAGTGAATTTTTCTTGGTTATTGGATTTGCGGATTTGTTTTATCAAAGAAGGAAATTCAAAAAGGATATGAGGATGTCAAAGAAGGAAATTAAAGATGAATGGAAGAATGCTGAAGGTGATCCTCAAATCAAAGGTAAGATCAAGTCGAAGATGTTAGAGGCATCAAGACGTAGAATGATGAATGCAATACCAAGTGCAGATGTTATCATTACTAACCCTACACATTTTGCTGTGGCATTGCAATATGATAGAGAGTCAGGTTCTGCTCCTGTTGTGGTTGCTAAAGGTGCAGATTATATGGCTCAAAAGATAAAAGATATAGCGAAAGAAAACAAAGTCGAAATTGTAGAGAACAAACCACTTGCAAGAATGTTATATTTTAATGTAGAAATCGATCAAGAGATACCTCAGGAGCTTTATCAGATGGTGGCTGAGATATTAGCTTATGTATATAGAATAAAAAATAAAGTTTAGTTTGGGAGGTAAGGTGAATGAAAAAGTCAGACTTGGTACTTGGGTTATATATCATGGCAGCTATAGTTTTTTTGATTATACCAATACCTTCTCTTTTGTTGGATATATTATTAGCGCTTAATATTGCAATAGCGATGATTATATTATTTAATGCACTATTTTCAAGGGAAGCACTAGATATGTCAAGTTTCCCAACGGTACTGTTATTTACTACGATATTCCGTATATCATTGAATGTATCATCAACAAAATTAATTCTTACTACGGGTGATCCAGGTAATGTAGTTAGAACTTTCGGTGAATTCGTAGGTGGTGGTAACCTAGTAATAGGAGCGATTGTATTCTTAATCTTAATATTGGTACAGTTTATGGTTATCAATAAAGGATCTGAGAGAGTTGCAGAAGTAACTGCAAGATTTACACTTGATGCCATGCCAGGTAAACAGATGGCAATTGATGCCGATTTGAACACTGGTGCAATTACAGATCAAGAAGCAAGAGAAAGAAGAGAGAAGTTACAGTCAGAATCCGCTTTCTTTGGAGCGATGGATGGTGCTACGAAGTATGTTAAGGGTGATGCGACAGCAGGTCTAATCATTACAGTTATCAATATTATTGGTGGTATTGCTATGGGGATGATGTACCAAGGGATGGCAATTGGTGATGCACTTGAGAAATATACTATTCTTACTATTGGTGATGGTCTTGTAAGTCAGATTCCTTCGATCATGATATCTCTAGCAACAGGTCTATTGGTAACGAAGGTTTCTAAGGAAGCAGATCTATCAGAGGTACTTGTTAGTCAATTGTTTTCAATACCAAAGGTATTGTATATGGTTGGTGGAGCATTAATATTCCTTGGAATCTTCACTCCGCTTAATGTAGTTATATTCTGTGCATTTGGAGCAATATTCATTATGACTGCTAGAATGATTAATATGAAGCTTGAAGAGGGAAATATTGAAGAAGAAGTTGCTGCTTCAGAAGATAATGCTGATGAGATCCGTAAACCAGAGAATGTTGCTGCATTGTTACAAGTTGATCCTATCGAATTAGAATTTGGTTATGGTATTATACCTTTGGCTGATGTCAACCAGGGTGGTGACTTGTTAGACCGCGTAGTTATGATTCGTAGACAAATTGCTTTGGAACTTGGTTGTGTTGTTCCGATTATACGTTTACGTGATAATATACAGTTAAACCCTAATCAATATGTTATCAAGATAAAGGGTATCCCAGTTAGTGATGGTGAGATTTTATTTGACCATTATATGGCTATGAACCCAGGGTATGTTGAAGAGGAGATCACTGGAATTCCGACTTTTGAACCTTCATTCCATTTACCTGCAATATGGATAACTGAAAATCAAAGAGAGAGAGCAGAGTCACTCGGTTATACAGTAGTAGATCCACCTTCAATTATTGCAACACATTTAACTGAAGTTGTTAAGAATAATCTAAGCGAATTATTAAGTCGACAAGATGTTCAAAACCTTATTAATAATGTTAAAGAGGCAAATGAGACACTTGTATCTGAATTGGTACCAAAACAGCTTGGTGTTGGCGAAATTCAAAAAGTGTTACAGAATTTATTACATGAAGGGATATCAATTCGAGATCTGGTTACTATATTTGAAACACTTGCAGATAATGCACCTGTAACAAGAGATACTGATGTACTTACAGAATATGTACGACAAAGTTTAAAACGTGCAATCTCTAATAAGTACTTCCCGAATGGAGAAACTACAAGTGTAGTTACTCTCGATCCACAAATCGAGCAAGAAATCATGGGTGCTGTTAAGCAAACGGAACAAGGTGCATATTTAACATTGGATCCTGAAAAGACACAGGGAATTATGAATTCTGTTAGAGATGAAGTATCAAAACTCGAGAATTTAGGAAGAAATCCAATTGTTATTACCTCACCTATAGTACGCATGTATTTCAAAAAGTTAACTTCCGATTACTTTAAAGATTTGATCGTAATTTCATATAGTGAAATCGATACAAATGTAGAATTACAATCAGTAGGGATGGTGACATCGTAGTGATAATTAAGAAATTTCAGGCGGAAACAGAAAAAGAAGCCATTTTAAAGGCAAAAGAAGAATTAGGTAAAGATGCAATAGTAACTAATATAAAGACGATTAAACCGAAAGGAATCTATAAATTTTTTAGACCATCACAAGTTGAAATAACAGCGGCTGTAGACGATACAGTTAATTACGAAGAGGATAGTTTATTATCCTCTTTTCAAAAGTTAATCACGGAAAATTCTAATAAGCAGATAGATGCACAAAAAGAAAGAGTTATAGATAGACAAACGGATAAAGACGAAAATCTGTTTGTTGATGTAAAGTCAACATATTCAACAGAAATTGAAAAAAGGTTAGATAATCTCCAAAACTTAATTGAAAAACAGATAAAACCAATCCAAGAAAAGGAAAATTCGCCTGTAGAAGAAGAAATAGTAAATGAAAACGAGTATATTAAGCTTATTTACAAGCAGATGCTTATTAATGAAGTAGATGAAAAGTTCGCGAATCAAATCATTAATGAAATTGAAGGTACCTTGCAAAATGGAGCTTCAGTAGACAATGTTTTGACTAGTATTTATCAGAAAATTGTGTTAAAGTTAGGTCAACCTGAGACGATTGAATTAGGAGATAAGAAACCTAAATTTGTATTTTTCATTGGCCCTACAGGTGTGGGTAAAACTACGACGATTGCCAAAATTGCTTCTGGATTCAAGATGAATAAGAATACAAAGATGGCTTTGGTAACTTCGGATACGTATCGTATCGCGGCAGTAGAACAATTGAGAATCTACGCAAATATTCTTGGTGTTCCATTAAAGGTTATCTATTCAGCAGAAGAGATGAGTCAATCAAAAGAAGAATTTGAAGATTATGATATCGTCTTAATTGACACGGCAGGAAGATCGCATAAGAATACGGAGCAAAAAGACGATTTAGAAGCACTTTTAAGTACTATTGATGACTCTATGAAAGAGATCTATCTGGTGTTAAGTGCGACTACAAAATATAAAGATTTGGTTCGTATTACTGAGACGTATTCTTCAATTACAAATTACAAAATTATATTTACAAAACTTGATGAAACTATCTGTATGGGTAATATACTTAATGTAAAGATGATGACAGGTTCACCTCTATCTTATGCAGCTTGGGGACAAAATGTACCAAACGATATTGGAAGGCTTGATGCGCAATTTGTTGCTAAAAAACTGTTAGGGGGCAGTGATTGATGGATCAAGCGGAAGAATTACGTAGGATGATTGAAAAACAGACGCATAATGATAATGTAGCAAGGGTAATAACTGTAACTAGCGGTAAGGGTGGTGTTGGTAAGACTAGTATTTCCGTTAATCTCGCAGTACAGTTAAGTCAGCTTGGCAAAAGAGTAGTGATTCTTGATGCTGATTTTGGATTAGCTAATGTTGAGATTATGCTAGGTATTCGACCACAGTATAATCTGGCAGATTTAATGTACAGGGGAAAGACTTTGCGTGAAATTATTACGGAGGGTCCAGAAAACATAGGTTTTATTTCAGGAGGTTCCGGAATAGAAGAGTTAGCAAATCTTACGAGAATTCAACTTGATGATTTGAGAAAGATGTTATATGAGCTTGATGATTTGGCTGACGTTATTATCGTTGATACAGGAGCAGGAATTTCTGATAGTGTATTGGAATTTGTAGCTGCTAGTTCTGAAGTAATCTTAGTAACCACACCTGAACCGACTTCAATAACAGATGCATATGCACTACTAAAGACACTTTCAAAACGTTCGTTGTTTACTATAGAAGACACAGTCATAAAGATGGTTCCAAATAGAGTAGATTCTGTTAAAGAAGGTAGAGAGTTATATAACAAATTAAGTACGGTTGTTCAGAACTTTCTACACCTTAATATCGAATTCCTAGGTGCGATTCCAATTGATATGAATGTATCAAGAGCTGTAATTAAGCAAAAACCTGTATCCTTAGCATATCCCAATACAGACGCCGCTAAGGCGATCATTGATATAGCTTTAGCTATATGTAATGAAGAAAAGACAGTTGAATTGCAACAAAAGAGAGGTATTTCACAGCTTTTTACGAATTTAGTGAAACTTAAGAAGAATAAAACTAAATAAGATTATAATATAAGTATTATAGGTGGGGGGAAGTATATGTCGGACACAAACAATCTTACTATCGGTGATAAAGTTAGCTTATCAAAAGTTAACGAAAACGTACTCCCAGAAGAAGTTAATGAGATGTACGCATCGAAGTTAATTGAAATAAAATCAGATAAATCTATGGTTATAACATTACCAATTTACAAAAACAGAATTATCAACCTTGAGCAAGATGGTATTTATATGATCACATTTTTTACACAAACAGATACTTTAAGAGCTAAGTGTAAGATAGTTCAAAAATACATGGATAAAAGTATTAGGGTTGCTGAAATCTATTTATTAACGGAACTAAAACATTTCCAAAGGAGAAATTATTACCGTTTAGCCTGTATTATTGAATCAATGTATCGAGTGATTACGCCTATGGAAGAAATGATTCAAAAAAGAATTAGTTCAGACCCAAATCAATACGATGAAATATCTAATATGTGTAGAGAAAGTCTTGATCAATTACAAAACTATAATTTAGCTGCCACCATAACCGACCTCAGTGGTGGTGGTATACGATTCCATTCAGAGAATAAGCATACAGTAAAAGAACGGTTGAAGTTTAACTTTATTTTATCAGAGGGTAATCGTGAATTATTTATGGAAGTGAATGTTCGTATAGTAGCAGCAACACGTATTCATGTGAAACCAATGAATTATGAATATCGTGCTGTATTTGTTGATATTAGCAATGCAACAAGAGAAAAAATAGTGCGCTATGTATTTAATGTACAGCGTTCTAGAAGACGACGAGATAAAGGAAATGATTAGATGAAAAAAAATATTTTGGTTGTTGATGACTCTGCACTTATGAGAAGGCTACTATCTGATATAATTAATTCTGACGATCGATTTGTGGTATCTAAAGTCGCTTTTAACGGTTTAGAGGCACTTGATTATATTACAATAAATTATAGAAATATCGATGCAGTTGTCTTAGATATTAACATGCCGAAGATGAATGGTTTACAGTTTATGGATAGAATTTCTAAACTGAATATTAAACTAACAGTTATTATTGTTAGTACAGTAGCTAAAGAAGGTGCAAAAGAAACCATACAAGCATTGGAACTTGGAGCATTTGATTTCGTTACAAAACCTGAGAGCTTTATCGAAGCTAGAGGAAATAGTTTCAAAGATCGTTTAATCAATTGTCTTTTAGTAGCAACTGGACGTGAGCTTGTAAGGGAGACGAAGGAGAGCACTTTAATTTCTAAAGTAAAAAAGCCTATTAAGAAAGATGCTAATAAAGTAGTTGCATTGGCATGTTCTACGGGTGGACCGAAAGCGTTACAAGAAGTGATTCCTTTACTTCCTAAGAATCTTAATGCAAGCTTTTTAGTTGTACAGCATATGCCGGAGGGATTCACATTTTCGCTGGCTCAACGCCTAAATGAGATGAGTGAACTAGTTGTAAAAGAAGCAGTTGATGGAGAAGAATTACAAAAAGGACATGTCTATATTGCAAAAGGTGGATATCAGATGAGAGTAAGAAAAGAACGTAATAAGCATTATTTATCGGTCTCATTAGAAGCCGCAAGAGGCGGATTAAAACCTTGTGCAGATATATTGTATGAATCTTTAGTAGATTCTAACTATGATGAAATAATATGTACCATCTTAACTGGTATGGGTGGAGATGGAACAGTAGGAATTAAGAAACTTAATGAAAACAACAACATTTACGTTATAGCGCAAGATGAAGAAACATCTACTGTTTATGGTATGCCTAAAGTAATTACAGAGTCTGGATTAGTAGATGAAGTTGTACCATTAAAGAAAGTTGCAGAAGCTATAACAAATCACGTGGGGGTGCTTTAAGATGGACGTTAGCCAATACCTAGAGATATTTACTGATGAAACAAAAGAACATTTACAAAATCTTAATGAGCAGTTACTAATTCTTGAAAAAGAGCCAGATAATGTAAATACAATTAACGAAATATTTCGTGCAGCTCACTCGCTAAAAGGAATGGCTGGTACAATGGGATATAAGAGAATGCAACGTTTAACACATGATATGGAAAACGTATTCTCGGAAATTAGAAATGGAAAAATGTCAGTAGGTGCAAACTTAGTTGATGTTTTATTCCTAGGATTAGACGCGCTTGAATCTTACTTAAGTAACATTCAAGATACTGCTGATGAAGGAACAGAAGATAATGAACCTATTATCACACAATTAAATAAGATTCTTCAAGAAGGTGTTGGAGAAAAAATAGAAGGTCAAGGGAATACTGCTACGGCAACCCAAGTTGAAGTTGAAGAAGAAAAAGAGGAATGTGCTAAATATCAAGATCTTAGAATTGCTGATTATGAAAGTCATGCAATGCTAAAGGCAAAAGATATTGGACAGAATGTATTCGGTATCACAATCTATATTCAAGAAACCTGTATACTAAAGGCTGCAAGAGCATTCCTTGTATTCAAAGCATTAGAAGAATTTGGTGAAGTGATTAAATCCTATCCAGATGTTCAAGATATCGAAGATGAGAAATTCGAGTTTGACTTCAGTGTAATCTTAATTACTAAATCATCACTTGAAGAGGTGAAAGCGAAAATTCTTCATGTATCAGAAATCAAGTCGGTATACATAGACAAAATGCAGGCACCTGAGGAACAAAAAGAAGAAATCGAACAAGAAGAAATCTCTATTAATACAGCAGATAATATGGTACAAGCTGCGTTAGCAACTACGACAGCTCCGGTTGAAAAGAAAGATGTAAATCAGGGCAAGACGCAAGGAGCTGCTAAACAACAAGCAAAACCAGTAGTTAATCGTTCTGTTCGTGTTGATATTGAGAAACTTGATGTATTAATGAATCTTGTTAGTGAGTTAATTATTGCTAAGAATGGCTTAGTATCTATTAGTTCAGGTGACAATGATAATCGTTCTGAAAATGCATTTAATGAACAAATTGAATATCTAGAAAGAGTAACAACGAATTTACATGAATCTGTTATGAAAGTGCGAATGGTACCAATTGAAAGCGTTGTTAATCGTTTCCCACGTATGATTCGTGATTTGTCAAAGAAATTAGATAAAAAGATGGAATTATACATGACAGGTGAAGATACGGAACTTGATCGTACGGTAATAGATGAGATCGGTGATCCATTAATGCATTTACTTCGTAATTCAGCTGACCATGGCTTAGAAAGTGCTGAAGATAGAAGAAAAGCTGGAAAGCCAGAAGTTGGTTCTATTTTCTTAGATGCATATCAAGATGGTAATAACGTAGTAATTGAAGTACGTGATGATGGTGCTGGTATTAATGTAGAAAAAGTAAAACAAAAAGCTATCGAGAAGGGTACTATATCAAGAGAACAAGGTGAAACGATGACGGATAAAGATGTTATTGACTTGTTATTCCGCCCAAGCTTCTCAACTGCAGAGACGATTACAGATGTTTCCGGAAGAGGTGTAGGTCTTGACGTTGTTAAGACAAGAATAGAAGCACTTGGTGGTGATATAGAAGCTCGAACTAAGTTTGGTGAAGGAAGTAACTTTATCATTCGCTTACCATTAACACTTGCAATTATTCAAGCATTAATGGTTGAGGTTGGGACTGAAAAATATGCGATTCCACTTGGAAGTATTCAAACAATAGAAGATGTTCCTGTAAGCGATATCAAATATGTTCAAACGAAAGAAGTTATCAATTTAAGAGGAACTGTAATACCAATTCTGCGTCTAGCTGATATCCTTGATGTAGAAAAAACAAATGAATCTCCTGAAAATCTTACAGTGGTTATTGTTTCTAAGGGAGACAAGCTAGCGGGTCTTGTAATTGACAATCTAATTGGACAACAAGAAATTGTTATAAAATCACTAGGTAAATATATTAACAACAATAAGATGATAGGTGGAGCAACAATCCTTGGTGATGGTGAAGTAGCCCTAATCCTTGATGTTAATACATTAGTATAGGAGGTACTTACGATGGATACAAAAATGACAACAGAAGCAAAGCAATATATTGTAGTAAGAATTGGTAATGAACAATATGGAATTGATATTCAGTATGTTGATAACATCGTTAGAATGCAACGTATTACTAGAGTTCCTAAGGCACAATCTTACTTTAAAGGTGTAATTAATCTAAGAGGTGAAATTATTCCAGTAATGAGTATTCGTCTTAAATTTGGCCTTGAACCAGATGAAATCACGAACTCTACGCGAATTATTATTCTAAAGTTTGAAGCGCAGTCTGCAATTGGTATTTTAGTAGATGAAGTTAAGGAAGTAGTAACATTAGAAGATGAAAGCATTGATAAGGTGACTTATAATGCAAGAGATGAAAAATCAATGTTTTTAAATGGTATAGGAAAGCATGGAGATAACTTAATCTCATTACTTAATATCGCAGGTGTTATTGTAGATAAAGAGGCTGTTTAAGCTAGAACTAAGAAGGGGTTGATATAAATCTAACCCCTTTTTACAAAAGAGTATGGACTGTGAGGTGTTACTTTGGATTTAGAACATATTGATAATATGCATTTTGACGTTTTGAAAGAAATCGGTAATATAGGTGCTGGAAATGCTACTACTGCATTATCGCAGATGATTAATTCAAAGGTTGATATGAAGGTACCAGTAGTTGACCTTCTTGAGTTTCGGGATTTACCAGATACTGTAGGTGGAGCTGAAACGATAGTTGTAGGAATACTATTAACTTTAGATGGTGACATAGATGGAATGATGATGTTTATGCTAGATGAGGAATCGGCACATCATCTAGTAGATATGATCGTTGGTAAAAAATCAGATGGATCACGCGAATTTACAGAGATGGATTTATCGGCACTGAATGAAATTGGTAATATTATAGCAGGAGCGTATCTGTCATCCCTTTCAGCTTTAACTAATATGCGCATATCTGCTTCTGTTCCTTACATGTCAATTGATATGGCTGGAGCAATCTTAAGTGTACCTGCAATTGAATTTGGCAAGATAGGTGATAAAGCACTACTAATACAATCTCAATTCTGTGAAGGTGATGATGAGGTTAACGGCTACTTTATACTTATACCTACATTAGACTCGTATAGTAAGATCATGAGCTCTTTGGGGTTATAGGTGGTTTGTATGGGAGAGATGATAAAAATAGGGATGGCAGATTTAAATGCCTGTAAATATCCTGATGCTTTAACAACACTTGGATTAGGATCATGTGTAGGCATTGCATTGTATGACCCTATGACGAAAGTTGGAGGGATGGCTCATATAATGCTACCTGATAGTACGAAGATACGCAAGAATGAAAATCATGCAAAATTCGCAGATACAGGTATAGATGAACTGATTAAATTAATGGTTTCATTGGGGGCAAACAGACAGAATCTTGTTGCTAAGATAGCAGGAGGAGCACAGATGTTCGCGTTTACATCGAATAATGATATGCTCCGAATTGGCGATAGAAATGTAGAGGCTACTAAAGCTAAATTATATTCACTTAATATAAGAGTGCTTGGAGAAGATATAGGGTTGAATTATGGACGTACTATTGAGTTCTATACTGAGACTGGAGAACTATTAATAAAATCTGTTGGTAAGCCGATAAAGACTATATAGTATGTTATTTTACTATGAATGTGTTAATAATAGGAGTGTGCGTCGTGAATGGAATGAGGACAAGATATATACCATCAATAATAATGCTATTAGCAGGAGCAATAACTAGTGCTTTCTGCATAATTAATTCTTATAGTGTTGAGTTAACGCTAGAAATATTACTTGGTGTATTAATACTATTCTATATTATTGGATTAATAGCAAGGAATTTAATTAGTCGAATTATAAGAACGGATTTCGAACAACCGGAAGATATGGATGTCGCTACGGAAGGTGAAGAAACTGTAACTACGGAAGATGACGTTACAGAGCAATAAAGGGAACTGTTAAGTCCATAAGAACGACTAAATAGTAACCAATAGTGTAATATGATACAGTCTTTTGGAGGCGAACATGAACGAAGAAGGAAAGAATAGATTATGGGAAGAGTACAGTAAGAGTCGAACAAGTTCAAATCGAGAGAAAATAATTCTTGAATATGCAGAATTAGTTAAAATAGTAGCTGGTCGACTCAGTATGTATCTTGGATATAATGTGGAATATGATGATTTGGTGGGGTACGGAATCTTTGGACTAATAGATGCAATAGATAAATTTGATTATAGCAAAGGTGTGAAATTTGAAACGTATGCTACACTACGCATACGAGGAGCTATATTAGATCAAATCCGAAAGATGGATTGGTTACCACGAACCTATCGACAGAAGCAAAAGAAAATAGATTTAGCATACCAGAAATTAGAGGCTAAACTAGGTAGAATAGCTACTGATGAAGAATTAGCAGAAGAGTTAGAAATTACAGTTAAGGAATTAACTACATGGCAAACTCAAACAAAGATATCGTCGCTAGTATCGTTAGATGAATACTTTGAACACGGAAGCGATGTACAAGTAGATGCGAATGAAAACTCGCACTACGTACAGCCAGAAAAACTGGTTGAACGCAATGAATTGAAAGAGGTTTTATTAGAAAGTTTAGAATCGTTAACTGAGAAAGAAAAGAAAGTAATAATACTGTATTATTACGAAGAATTAACATTAAAAGAAATTAGTTTAACATTAGAAGTATCAGAATCAAGAGTGTCGCAGCTGCATACAAAGGCACTTCAGAAAATGAGAAGCAAAATAGGAAATAACATAGAAATATTTAATATATTTTAAAAAACAGCAAGTTCTCTTTATCGTAAAAGGTTTCAGAGGACTTGTTTTAATACCAAGATATAATCATATGAAACAAGGAAGAACACTGACAAATAGTCTAATACATTTGTTAAAGACGAAAGTAGGGGAATAACATGAAACAGAGAAATGGGTATTTTTATCTATATATGAAAGATGATGGGGTGTATATTCATCTAGTTCCAAGTACGCAGGGTGGTGTATCTGTAAAAACAGATGAAATCTCAGCTTACTTATCAAAAATTAAGATTAACAATTATGACATTAAAACATTACATGCAGCGGTAATATCTTTAGTTGAAGAAACCGATGTTAAGATATGTGAGAATACTATTCTACCTATTATGGAAGTGATGACAATAACTGTATCCGATGATAGGAAAACAGCTTATGCTAAATGGTATCCACCATCAAGTAATGGAAAATTATTAGATCTTGAGGATATTAAATCAAGTATAGCAAGAGAAGGAATCAAGTACGGAGTCCAGAATACAGCAATTACTGAATTTTTAAGAGAACGTTGCTATAATACAAATGTTGTTATTGCAAAAGGTTTAGATGCAGTAGAAGGAAAGAGTGCTGAAATTAAGTATTATTTTCAGATTGATCGTACATTAAAGCCAAAGCATAATGAAGATGGATCTGTGGATTTTCATCAATTGGATATGATTAGTCATGTAAATAAAGATCAATTAATAGCTGAGTTGGTTCCTGCTGATGCAGGGGTTCCAGGTATTGATGTGTTTGGCAATATAATAAGACCACAAAAGGTAATGAATAAGATATTGAGACACGGAAACAATATTTATCTATCAGAAGATGGATTGAAGATGTACGCTGGTGTTGCGGGGCATGTTGAATTAACAGACGAAAAAGTATTTGTATCGGATACCTTCGAAGTACTTGCTGATGTTGATACATCCACAGGAGATATTACATATGATGGTAATGTCCATATAAAGGGAAATGTTAGAACGGGATTTACGGTTCGTGCAAAAGGTGATATTATTGTAGACGGTGTTGTTGAAGGCGCGGAATTACATAGTGAGGGACATATTATATTAAAACGTGGTATCCAAGGTATGAATCGCGGACTTCTACAGGCTGCCGGTAACATATTGAGTAAATTCATCGAAAGCTCTACTGTTAAGTCAGGTGGTTATATTGATACGGAAGCAATCCTACACAGTAAGGTATATGCTAGAAAGGATGTTGTGGTTAGTGGTAAGAAGGGTTTTGTAACTGGCGGGGAGATTAAAGCCGGTTCACTTATTCGTCTAAAAACTGCTGGTTCGACAATGGGTACTTCTACTATACTTGAAGTAGGTGTTGACCCTACATTAGGCGATTCCTATAGAGATTGTGAAGTACAAATAGTTTCGATGCAAGAAGAAAAAGAGAAGATAGTTCAAATTTTAACTTTATTTAAGAAGAAGGTTATGAGTGGAGAGAAGCTATCTGTTGAGAAATTACAACATTTGCAAAAATTATCAATTCAAAATGCTGAATTAGATAAAAAACTTGAGCCATTAATAAAACAATACGATCAGTTACAAGAAAAGATGGAAGAAAATATTAATGGTAAAGTTGTTGTAGAGAACATGGCGTATTCAGGAGTACGTATATCAATTGGAAATGTAATATATATTATTAAAAATACGGAACATCGTTGCCAGTTTGTTAAAGATAAGGCTGATATCAAAGTACTAGGATTGAATTAACTTGTAGAAAGGGAGAATCTTATGTCAATTAGTCAAATTGATATGTTAACATTGGTACCTCGTGTAAATGAAGTGTCTAATATTAGGCAAGTTGAGATGCAACGACCTACGCAGGAACAGGCACAGATGAACACTATGTTTCAACAACATATAAAGCATGATCAGAGAAAAACGGTGGAAACCAAAAAAGGTGAGTATAAAGAAAAGCGTTATGATGCAAAAGAAAAAGGGAATGGACAATTAATGGAAAATAAAAACAAGAAGGGGAAAAAGAGACAAGAAGAGACTTCTCTTAAATCGAGCCCTTCTAATGGCTGTTCATTTGATATTAAAATATAAGCAGGAGAAAGTATATGACGGTATTTGATGTATGCATGGTAATTGTTGGTTTAGTCTTAATTGGAGTAAGTTTTTTCTTCACAGAGAAGGCTACTTCTAAGGGAAAAAAAGAAGAAATTACGAATTCAATAAAGGGGCTAGACGAGGATCGTTTACTTGCAATACAAAACACAGTAGAAGACAATTTGGTAAAGATTTCAGAAGCTATCGTTGTTAAGACAGAGAATAATCTTAATAAGGTAACCAATGAAAAAATAATGGCTATTAGCGATTACTCAGAGCAGATTATTGAGAAGATAGAACAAAATCACATGGAAGTGGTGTTCTTGTATAATATGCTTAATGAAAAAGAAAATTCTTTAAAAGAAAATAATTGTAGAAAAGAAAATAGTTGTAAGGAAGAAAATTATTATAATGATGAGCATCAAACAATGAATAAAGATTCAATAGATAGCGAATTAGACAACCAAACAGATTTGAATAATTCAATCGAAGTGGATAATAGTTATAAAAATCCAATGAAAGATATTCAAGGTATCAATGATGATGAGTCAGCAATGCTTGTTGGAAATATTAATTATTCACATCATGAGCAAGAATTTACAGAAGAAGATAAACAAAATAACAACCAAGAAATTATAAAGTTGTATGCGGAAGGAAAGAGTATTACTGAGATAGCTAAGACTTTGGACTTAGGAAAAGGTGAAGTGAGCTTCGTATTAAATCTGTATAAGCAAAATTAATTTTGTTATTGGTTAGGAAGGTTTGGTTTGTATATGAAATTAAAGCTAAGATACTTTATTCGTGGCTTAGGGATTGGTATTGTATTTACGGCTATTGTAATGTCGCTGTCTTTACAAGCATCCCGTAGCAGAATAATAAGAGAAAATGCATTAACAAAAGAAGAAATTATGGAAAAAGCCATGGGTTATGGAATGATATTAGATTCTTCTGAAGATACTACTCCTATTGAAGAAAATGATGATAAAGATGTTACAAAATCAGAAGATGATGTAGAATCCAAAGATGATTCATTAGAAGATAAAGAAGAAACAAATGTTGATTCTATAAAAGAAGAGGAAACATTGCCACAAGAGACAAATGAAAAGAGTAAGGATACGAAAGAAGAGAAAGATGATTCCGTAGTATCCATAGACTATATTCCAATTAAAATAACATCAGGGATGACGGCTACTGATGTAGGACGTTTGTTAAAAGAAGAAGGGGTTATTGAAGATCTAGATGAATTCCGCAGCTATATGTCAGAACAAGGCTATTCGAGTAAGATTCTAATTGGAAAATATCTAATACCTGTATCTGCGAGCTATAAGAAGATAGCGAAAATTATTACAACAAAGCAATAAGCATAAAAGAAAATAAAAAAAGCTTGTCATATGTAAAACCATGTGATATACTTGCTATGTTAAAATACACGTATATTGATTTCTGACAGGGTGCCATAATGGTCTGTCAGTAAGCTGAAATATACGGAAGAAATCAACCAAATGGAGGTAAATTATGAGCGTTATATCAATGAAACAATTACTTGAAGCTGGTGTACATTTCGGACACCAAACTAGAAGATGGAACCCTAAAATGGCAGAGTACATCTACACTGAAAGAAACGGTATCTATATTATCGATTTACAAAAATCTGTAGGTAAAGTAGATGAAGCTTACAATGCTATTAAAGATATCGTAGCAGATGGTGGTACTGTTCTTTTCGTTGGTACTAAGAAACAAGCTCAAGATTCTGTTAAATCAGAAGCTGAACGTTGTGGAATGTACTACGTAAACGAAAGATGGTTAGGTGGTATGCTTACAAACTTCAAGACTATCCAAGGTAGAATTGAAAGATTAAAAGCTATCGAAACTATGGCAGAGGACGGAACTTTCGATGTTCTTCCTAAGAAAGAAGTTATCAACCTTAAGAAAGAACAAGAAAAACTTGAAAAGAATCTTGGTGGTATCAAGAACATGAAGAACATCCCAGATGCAATCTTCGTTGTTGATCCTAAAAAAGAAAGAATCTGTATTCAAGAAGCACATACATTAGGAATTCCACTAATTGGTATCGCTGATACTAACTGTGATCCAGAAGAATTAGATTTCGTAATTCCTGGTAATGATGATGCGATCAGAGCAGTTAAATTAATCGTTGCTAAGATGGCTGATGCAGTTATCGAAGCTAATCAAGGTGCTCAATTAAACGATGAAGCTCCTGTTGAAGAAACAGTAGAAGCTTAATCTGTTTATTCATACCCTATATGGGCTTGCGATAATGCTTCAGCCAGGGTTACCCGGTTGAAGCATTATTCATGATAATAGAAAGTTCGCTAAGCGTACTTTCTATTGTTTATGAATAACATTAATACTTTACATATCATTCGTGAATGATGTGTATTAGTTTTGTATTATAAAGAGAGCAATAATGCTACTCATAATAAGAATAAAAATACGAAAACGTAAATTAATAACGGAGGTATTCGAACATGGCTATTACAGCGTCAATGGTAAAAGAACTTAGAGAAATGACAGGTGCAGGAATGATGGATTGCAAAAAAGCTCTTGCACAAACTGATGGTGATATGGACAAAGCAGTAGAATTCTTAAGAGAAAAAGGTCTTGCTGCAGCTGAAAAGAAAGCTGGAAGAATCGCAGCTGAAGGTCTTGTAGCAACTAACGTATCTGCAGACGGTAAAGTAGCTTCTATCGTAGAAGTTAACAGTGAAACAGATTTCGTTGCTAAAAACGAAAAATTCCAAAACTATGTAGCAGAAGTAGCAGCTCAAGCAGCTTCAACTACAGCTACAGATATCGAAGCTTTCTTAGCAGAAGCTTGGGCAGCTGATACAAGCATGTCAGTTAAAGAAGCTTTAGCAGCTCAAATCGCTGTTATTGGTGAAAACATGAACATCAGAAGATTCAAAAAAATCGTTGCTGAAAACGGATTTGTTGAATCATACATCCATGCTGGTGGTAGAGTTGGTGTTTTAGTTGAAGTTGAAACTTCTGTAGTTAATGATCAAACTAAAGCAGTTGCTAAAGATGTAGCTATGCAAATCGCTGCTATCGCTCCTAAATATTTATCATCTGATGATGTTCCAGCTGATTACAAAGAGCATGAAAAAGAAATCTTAAAAGCTCAAGCTATGAACGAAAACCCAGATAAACCAGAAAACATCATTGAAAAAATGATCATTGGTCGTTTAAACAAACAATTAAAAGAAGTTTGTTTATTAGAACAAGCTTTCATCAAAGATGAAGACTTAACAGTTAAAAAATATGTTGAAACAGCTGCTAAAGAAATCGGTGCTGATATTACAATTAAGAGCTTCGTTCGTTTCGAAACTGGCGAAGGTATCGAAAAGAAATCAGAAGATTTCGCTGCAGAAGTTGCTGCTCAAATGGCTAAGTAAAAAATTGTAAAAAAAATTAATATTTATTGGCTCTATGTCAAGTGTTGGTGCGGGTTCTTATAGAACCCGCTTCTTTACTAGGTTCAGAGCTATTTTTAGTTTTTTCTATAATATCTGCTTTTGGGTATGATAAATAAATCTTGTACCAGTCTAATTTTATTTAGTTGGAGAATGTAAATTACATATTAGAAAACGTTCAAAGTTCAAATACCATATGAGGCACATTTAAGAACTTTAATCTTGTTATTAAACCTTTCTGTTGGGGGGGAATTCGTAGCAACTGTATCATCTTGTTTTGTAAATTATACTAGATTATATTTCTGAAGTATCGTTATTATCTCACACATGCGTAAAAGTTAATTGAATAATATTGTAAAGTGAATTACAGAAACGAAATAAATATTGGTAGTTATTTCAAAATAAATATTGTATAATTTTAATTAATATTTGTTATTATACCGAAAATTATAGGTATGTGAATACAATCAACTTAAGATAAGTTTGTAACAGATAATAAAAAGCGACTAAATTATTTGATTATTTTGAGGCTTGTAATTCAAAAAGATGAAGAAATTGTTTGCTAATATAAATGGAGGATGGAATATGAAAAATATTATGGAAGATTGGAAAGATGAGTATTTAACCTTTGATGCAAGATATAAAAATCATGTTGAAAAGTTTTTAGATTATTTAAAATTGCCTAATGTTAATAAAGCTGATAAACCTGCAAAACTCGATGAAGAAGATGTTGATAATAGTGTTTGTTATTATGTAAAATGTGGTAATATTAAATCTATTGATTCAATGAATAGTCATCTTGAGTCGATAAAGGCATTCTATAATTATTTAATTAAGAAAGGTTACGTAGAAAAAAATATAATTCCAGTAGCAACATATGCAGACTATAAAAATAAAATATCCTTAAAATATAATTTAAAAGAACGTGTTGAAAGAGAATGGATAGAAAATAGTGATATAAAATTGATTCTAGATAAGTTTGATTCTTATTTTGAGAATACAGAATATAGAATATTAGGAAAAGAGGCCAGAGAAAGATATGTTTACTGGCTTAGTTTAAGAATATATATTAAAATATGTTTAATAGCACCAGCTAAAAAAAACGTTTTAATTAATCTTAAATTCTCATCTTTATCCAATGATTTTAGAATATTAAAAATAAATGGAATAAATATTTTGATACCAAATGGTCTTAGATATAATATTATACATACACTACAATTTATTAATAATATAAAAGGTAAAAGATATACTAGTAATGATAAAATTCTTGAGTATATTAGTGGTATTGGTGGAGAGAAAGATATAAAGGGAACTAAACTCAATTCAAGTTTTTGTTATTTCCTAAAAGAGTATGATTTATTAGAAATACCAAATGAGCGTAGTTCATATCCAGTAGAAGTTATTAGTAATACTACACTATATAATTTGGTTGTACAAGGAACTAATCCATATTATATTGCACAAATATCAGGGAGCACTATAAGCAGATTAGAAAAAAAATATTATAGTAAAATTGATGAAATCAAAAATATTAAAGATGTACATAATGAATTAAATAATAGTGTTTCAAAATGTGATTATTATCAATATATATAGAACAAAAATTTAAAAGCTCTAAGGAAAGATGCTTAAAGATATGGGGATTTTATAATATAAGATGAATATTGCCTATGAATTCTACTTTAGGTTTAATATATAATCTGTACTGCATTTATATAGTTTAGCAAGTTTTATTAATGCCCATACTGGAATTTCTCTATCACCTTTTTCGTATCTACGATAGACTTCTCGTTTACAATTTAAATATTCAGCTATTTCTGCTTGCGTTTTATCATGGTCAATACGCAAAGACTCTAATCTTTCAAAATACATATAGCACCTCCTATAATTATTTTATAGGAAAATTTATTAAAGTTTGTATTATGCCACCAAATGGTGGCATAATTAAAATGAGCGATAATAATTAGAATTTTAGTATGTTTGAAATTACAGTTAAAAATAATTGTAAAAATAGAGGTAATAACATGGAAGAAAAAGCTTTATTAAATGTTAAAGAGGTCTGTGCGTATCTAGGATTAGGGCAGACAAAAGTAAGAGAACTACTTCATACACCTAATATTGGCTTTTCGGTTAGAATTGGTAATCGCTTATATGCGAATAAGTTATTATTGGATAAATGGCTAAAGTTGCAAAGCAAATAGAAAGAAGTAAATGTTGTAAGAACACCCTTATTATGATATAGTAAATTCATGATATTTTAGGGGTTCTTATAATAGAGAGGATTCGATATTATGGGAAAAGACCTGAATGGTAAAGAACTTGGAACTGGTATAAGGCAAAGAACAGATGGAAGATATGAAGCCAGAGCCAAGGTAAAAGGACAAGATATAAATTTATACGATACTAGCTTAACGAGATTAAAGAGAAGCTTTCAACAGGCTAAAGAATTAGCTGATTCAAATTTAGACCAATCAAGAAAAGATACTACTTTAAATGAATGGTTTGAAGAATGGTTTAATATTTACAAACTACCTAACATTAAAGAACAAAGCGAATTCCCTATGAAAAGTAAGTACTATAACACTTATGGAAGATTAATTGGAAATATGAAAGTTAAAGACATTACCAATAAGGATATCCAAAGCGTTATTAATACGTTAAAAGAAGAGGGTAGAGCTGTTAGTAGTATGAGAGATGCTTTGGGAAGGGTTCGAGAGTGTCTTGAAAGTGCAAAAAATAATAGACTTGTTGAAGTAAATCCATGTTTTGATATTCTTGTACCTTGGGAGAATAAAGAGGTACAAAGAAGATTTCTTTCAGAAAAAGAGCAAAGTATTTTTCTTATGGAAGCCGATGATAACTGGTATAAAGAGATGTTTTATACAATGTTTCTTACAGGAATGAGAATCGGTGAAATCGGTGCTCTTAAATGGTCAAATGTAGATTTTAAAAATAAATGTATTCATATTACTAACTCTTTAAGTTGCCAATACGAAAAAGGTGTTAAGAGAATGAGAATCACCACTCCAAAAACACAGAACAGTTATAGAGATATCCCTTTTATTGGACAGATAGAAGAGATGTTATTATCTCAAAAATCTAAGTGTGAAAAATTAAGAAAGCAACTTGGTAACAGATGGAGAAGTGTTGGAGAAGAGTATGAAGATTTAGTTTTTGTAACTACAATGGGTAGTCCTATTCTACGTTATCATGCAGAAAAGGAAATTAAGAAATTAGTTAATTCCATTAATCTGAAAGAAGCTATGATGGCAACTAGAGAAGGTAGAGAACCAGAATATTTTGAAACGTTGTATCCACATGCGATTCGTCATACTTTTTGTAGTAGATGTTTCCTGAAAGGCATGAATCCTAAAGTAGTTCAAAAACTCATGGGGCATCAGCATTTTTCAACCACTATGGATATTTACACCCATGTTACACAAGATACTGTAGATGATGAAGTGCAAAAGTTCGGAGATATAAGATTAGAAATGAGCGTATAAAGAATAAATTGCTTCCAACTCTAAACTAGAATTGACCCAACTTTATAATTTTGTACCCAACATTTTAAGAAGAAAAATGATAAAGATGGCTAATTTGTTATAATATGTAAATTAAATCATCTCATTTGACCCAACAAAAATTTGGGTATAAAAATAATACGAGTATGAAATATCCTTGTAAATACAGGCTTTTTAAAAAAAGTTCGCAAAGCAAATGGCTAAATAAGCGAAGTTTTCAATATAATATAATTTGTAACTGTTCAGAGCCAAGCAGAATAATTTAAAATGCATGTTGAATGCTTGCATTCAGGAAAGCGTTTTTGAATTATTCTATTTGGCGGATACGCCACATCGAGGAAAAACATAGGTTTTACAAGATTGGCTCTGAACAGTTACTATAATTTAAACTTTAGGAGGCTCCAAATGCCTTATATTATCGTTTTTTACATGATATATAAGGTGTTTGGGGCCTTTTGTTGCGTTCTAAAATCACCGTTTAATACCGCTGGATATCGTATAAAATCAAAAAAAATTGAGTAAGATAAATTCAAAAATCTTTAGCGAAGATTAATAGAGATATTAATCCAAAGTAGTTAAATGATAGTTTAGCGAAGTATGGTACATTGAAAACTGAATATTGATAGTTGATAGCATTATTGGAATAAAAAGGTAGATACAATCTTTTCGTTGTGGTATAATATAATGATTGATTTGATGTAGTATTAAACAATGAACATACGATTTGCAATAACAAAGTGATAAGTAGGAATTTGCGAAGGAGATAAAGAAATGAAGATAATCGAAACCGAGAGACTTATATTAAGACCATTGACCATAGATGATGCACAAGATGTGTTTGAATGGGCTGGTGACCCTATTGTAAACAGATATATGCCATATCCGTTACATGAAAATGTACATCGAGCAGAAGAATGGATAAGTACTTTGAGCAATAAAAACGAATTTTGTTTTTGCTTAAAGGATACTGGAAAGGTGATAGGTTCAGGCTCCATAACATACGATACGGAATATAGAGCATATGAGCTGGGTTATATCTTGAATAGAAAGTTTTGGGGATTGGGATATGCAACAGAAGCTTCCAAGGCAATGATTCAGTGGGCTTATCAAAATTTGGGTGCACATGATTTTTTCGCTCGTCATGCAAATGCAAACAAAGCATCAGGAAATGTAATAACAAAATGTGGATTTCAATTTCAAAAATATGGACATCTAACAAGATACGACGGAAGTGAGATATTTGAAGCATCATATTATACGTTACATCTTGATTAACAAATTTGAATTTGTAGGAGAGGAACAGGATGAATATTTTAGCTAAGATAACAGAA
>ERZ781272.88-NODE-88-length-132195-cov-13.330014_pt1 | contig 132195 bp, 138 predicted proteins | sample MGYA00375850_ERZ781272 | MGnify/ENA primary metagenome ERZ781272 (study PRJEB29790, sample SAMN06051246) | human gut metagenome | host: Homo sapiens | place: USA: Cincinnati, Ohio | collected 2013-06-21 | study: EMG produced TPA metagenomics assembly of the Gut...
CATATGTTAATTTTGTTTTCTCTGATATTTCATATACTTTTTCCATAAATCAATTATACCATATGTGCATGAATTGTGCGGTAAAATTTTCAATTATTACTTCAGCTCTCCGCGTCCTGAGCCGATTCCTGAGCTGGTTCCGCACCTTCCCGTTGTTCCCCGTCGGACTGAGGCGTCCCCGGACGCGGTTCTTCTCCCGGTTCCCCTCCTCCGCTGCCGTCAGCGCCGCGATTCCCACGCATGCCGCCTCCCTGCTGAGGATTATCTGTTAAGCCACTTTCTCCGCCTTTCTCTGGAGCATTATCACCGGATCCACGATTACGAGGGCCATTGTTCTTAAAGTCGTCCATTCCGGATCCCGGTCCGCCCTCCATTCCAGATCCCGGTCCGCCCTCCATTCCGGACCGTGTGCCGGACTGGGTAATGATTCCCGAGACAGTGATTTCCATAGATTCTTCTCCCGCAGCCAGCTGATACGTCTCCCCGTCCTTTAATTCCGGAGAACTTATAATCAGAGAAGAATACTCCTTATCCGGATTCCCTGACAGCATTACCGTTTCATCACCGCTCGTAAGCGTCCACTCTGTGCCGGCTGTTTTCGTATCAGCAAAATACACGACAATCACATTTTGAGTGGAGTCACTGGAAAATGACTGCAGCATCCCGGAACTGCCGGTTCCCATAAATGTTCCTCCGCTGATCGTTCCGGTTCCATCGTAATCCAGCGTCCCGTTTCCATTGTCTGTCGGGCCCTCTACGATCACGGTACCGCCTTCCATATAGAAATCACCGTTCGAGTCAATGCCGTCTCCAGAGGCGCTGACCTTTATCTCACCTCCGGTAATTTTGATATAGGCGCCTTCCGTTGAACCAAAAGTGCCGCCTGGGCCTCCCGGCCTTCCTTCCATGCCGGACTCCAGATTACCGGAGCCGTCATTTCCGGAGCCGTCATTTCCAGAACCGTCATTTCCGCCGGCCGCGTTTAACCCGTCATCTTCCGAGGTAACGTCGATCACGCCGCCATTGATATCAATCATCAGCCCTTCGATCCCCTCATAACTCTCTATAATCGTAATTGTTCCATCGTCGATCACCACCTGATTATCCGCATGGATTCCATCGTCTCCAGTAGCAATCGTAAACGTTCCTCCGATAATGTTCACGTCACCATTGCAGTGGACTGCGTCATCCTCCGAATCAATGTCAATGGTACCTCCTGTTACCTCCAGGAGCGTCTCCGCCTTAATTCCCTTGGCGGCCGCCGTAATGGAAAACGTACCATCGGAAATCTTCACATATCCCTTGTCCTCTTCCTCGTCATTGCTGGCCTGAATGCCGTCTTCCCCAGCATTTAAGGTAAACGTGCCTCCTTCTATTTCTACTGAATCTTTTCCCTTCATGGCGTCCTGAACCGCGTCAATCACGTACGTTCCCGACTTCACTGTCAGATCGTCCTTGCTTCGGATCCCACAACCGTAATTTCCTGTGACCGTCAGCGTCCCGCTGCCCTCCAGAATGATATCGTCCTTGCTGAATACGGCTGCATCCGGTTCATCGGCGCCTTCTTCCTCATACTGGTACTGGGTTCCATCGGAAATATAATTATCTGTTCCCTCTTCCGTGGTAATTGTGATACTGCCGCTTTTTATTCCATAGACAGCGGACGAGCTGGCATTGGATATTGTAAAGCCATCCAGAATCAGGCGGATCTCGTCCTCCTTGCCTGCATTTACTGCAATCTGGCCGTCTGTAATCTCTCCGCTGAGCCGGTACGTTCCCGCCGCCGTAATCGTCACGACACGCTGATCTACCGCGGCTCCCGTTCCGGTCACTGAGACAGAATCTCCCTTTCCGGTTATCACGGTTTCTGCTCCTACGGCGCTTCCATTGCCTTCTGCCTCAGTATCTTCGAAGGCCTGATCTCCGTTTTTGCTCTGGCATCCGGTCATCAGAATCGCTCCCGCCATAACGAGAAACAGACCGCGTCTCAATAATTGATTCATCCCATCTCTCCTTTCACTCTTGTAAAATCAGTCCCTGTAAAAAAATGGAGCCTCAAATGTATATTTCTCATTTACAATTCCTCTCTGTTCTCTGCTATCCGGCCGCACACAATCGTCAGATTTCCATTTCTGCACCGAATATCGTCGAGCATCGCCTTCTCCTCCTCTTCCTTTTTCAATTCGATCCGGTAGCAGAGCTCATAAAGACTTCCCATATTTGTTGTGCGTACCTTCATGAGCACCGCACGCTTCGTATACTTTTCGAATAAGTCATCGAAAATTCCGGCATAATCCAGATTTTCCGGTATGGTGACTTTCAGTTCTTTCTGCGCAAATGACTGGCTGCCAAGAGGAACCGCCGCCAAAACTAAAATTGCCGCTCCGATTATGATAAGCAGTAGAACAGCGATTCCCAGATACCCCATTCCTGTCGCCAGGCCGATGGCCATGGCAAGAAACACGCTTCCAATTTCTCTGGCATTTCCCGGCGCAGACCGGAAACGCACCAGCCCGAACGCGCCCATTACCGCGACACCTGTTCCCAGATTTCCGTTGACCAGCATAATCACCGCCTGTACCACAGCCGGGAGAATCGCTAACGTCATCACAAAATTTCTTGAACTTGTATTTCTATATGTATGAAGGAATGCCAGAGCAAGCCCAAGTCCCAGTGAAGTCAAGGTACATATAACCAGCTGCGGCAATGTAATCCCAGAGCTGACTGTTTCCGTCAAAATACTGTTAAGCACAGACACGCCCTCCTTTTATAGTGTTTTGTTTGTATTCGGGTTCCGCCCCTTCCTCTCTCAGCAGATACTCCCTGTAGTAACGCCCATACTTCGAGAATGACACGGGATAGATAGAAAGCTCCGAAAATGCCCGGCTCATCCAGACCGGCATCGCTCCCGGTATCTTTACTTCCATCAGGACACAGCCTGCATCAAGCAGGGAAGTCCCATATGCCCCGGCCCGCAGATCTAACGCTTCGTTTCTGCATCGTATATTCCAGTCAAAGGTTACCCGCAGTTCTTCATCGGTTTTACAGTAACACGCCAAGCGGTCATAAGCCACATATGCCGCCGGTTCCAGATGATACCTCTGTTTCATGTACTGTATTTCCCGGAAAATCTGATTTTCCGACTCTGGAAGAATCCCGTTATTTAAATACAAAACGGCAGACACAAGTTCCATTGGTACACGTCTTTTATATACCACACCGCTGTATTTCTTCTTCATTTCCAGAAATACCGTACTCTTTTCGTTCACCGCCCCATAAGCCCGCAGACGAAGCTTTTCTTTGTATACAGGCCCAGCCAGGGACGTTCTGATCAGTTCAAAATCCTTTGTGTCAAAATAAATATTGGAAATGGTATGTACTCCATATGCATCGGCTGCCATCCTGTCCTCAAACACCCGTTTCAGACCGAGGTACTGTGCTTCTGTCAGCAGATATTTCTTTTCATAACGTTCAAAAATTTCCTGTGCCATGTCGGTCCTGCCTCCTTTTCTCTGTACAATCACTATTTGTGTATTCAATAAAATGCGTAATGACCTGTTATTTGTTTCCTTAAGGTGTTTTTATCCTAGCATGAAAAGCTGAAAGTAAGCTGAAAGGACAGGTGGAATCTGGTGACTTTTCTGTGAAGCATAGAACGAAAAAGCCCTCTATGCCGAGTATCGGAAGGGAAAAAGAGAAATGCAGGAGGTCACGACAACAAAATCAATATTGATAGCCTGATTGATTACATGGAACCAGGCTGGCTCCAGAAGCTGTGTGAAAATCATTGGTTTATCAACACGCCAAATAAATTTGACAAAACAGATAATGTGGTATATAATAAATAAAAACCGAACGTCCGGTTTTTATTAAAAGGAGCATCCTATGCCGAAAAAATATAATTCACAGGCAACCATTGAAAACATATTAACGGTTTCCGCAAAGTTGTTTTTAGAAAAGGGATTTGATAAAACAAGTATTCAGGATATAGCGGAAGCAGCCGGTATATCAAAAGGAGCTATTTATCATCACTTTAAGTCAAAAGATGAAATTATCAGCGCAGTCACTGAAAACCAAACACAGACTACTAAATCCATGCTTGAAAGCTGGTTGTCTGAAACAGGCGCTCTTACAGGAAAAGAACAACTAGCTGCCATTTTAGAAAAAAACCTTGACTGCCAGGACGCTCATTATTTAGATGAAGTAATGAGTGGCCGTATGAAAAGCGCAGAATTTGTCTTGTCCTATATGCAGACCTGTGTCAATCAAGATGCCGCCCTCATCTCAAACATAATTCAGCAAGGTATAACCGATGGTTCGATCGTTACAGATTTTCCCGATGAGTGTGCCGAAGTTTTTCTTTTACTGATGAACGTATGGTGCGATCCTGCTGTCTTTCGTTGTGATACCCGGAAATTATCACTTCGATTAAGATTTTTACAGCACCTGATGAAATCTATCGGCATAGATGTATTGAGCGATACGCTTCTCGAAAGAACTTTAGACCTGTTGCAAAAGCTATACACGGAGGAAGTCCATTTCAATGAATAAATCCTTAGCTGTACAAACGAAAAAACTGACAAAGGTTTTCCCTGGAAATGAAGCCGTTAAAAATTGCAATATGAACGTTGAGCGCGGAACAATTTACGGCCTTTTGGGGCCAAATGGGGCTGGGAAAACGACGCTTTTTAAAATAATATCCGGGCTGCTTACACCGACAATGGGTAACGCGCAGGTTTTAGGAAAAGACATTGTTTCTGAACGCGATATTATCTTATCCAAAATTGGAACAATCATTGAAACCCCCATATTTTATGAACACTTATCAGCGGCCGGGAATTTGGGAATCCATCTTGCCTACATGAAAAAGAAGCCGGGGGATATTGACGCTGTTCTATCAAAGGTCGGGCTGAGTAATACAGGCGTACAGCCTGTTTCAAAATTTTCTTTGGGTATGCGGCAGCGGCTGGCGATTGCAAGGGCTATCATCCATAAACCTGAACTACTAATTTTAGATGAGCCTATTAACGGACTTGACCCTATGGGAATTAGGGAAATGCGGGATTTTTTCATAGCGCTTGTAAAAGAGCAAAACATGACCCTGCTCATTTCCAGTCACATTCTGACGGAAATTGAACACATAGCCGACACCATTGGAATAATTAAAGACGGAACCATCGTAAGAGAGGTTTCCATGGCTGAACTGAAATCAGAGTCCCCCTCTGGCCTTGAGGATTATTTCATGGATATCATGACCGGGAGGAAAGAAAATGAAAATACTATTTGAGTTGGAACTGCAAAAAAACAAAATTCGTACTTATGTGGCAGCCTCTCTTGCCATTGCATTTACAATGTTGGGCTTCCTGTACCTTTTTGCATATGCGCCTATGCTGGAGCCTAACGATAAAGATATGGCTATTTTTTCGGGCTACCATAATCTTATTCCGCTGTTTGGTGTTTTGAATATGGCCGTGTTTTGTGTATTATCGGCAGTCATGTATTCAAAATTCATCATTGAAGATTACACCGGAAAACGCATAATTTTACTTTTCTCTTACCCCGTAAGCCGAAAAAAAATTCTGTTATCAAAGCTTGGTATTGTATGTCTTTTTACCGTAATATCAATGACTGTCAGTAACATTGCTATATTCCTTATATTTGGTCTAACTGAACAATTTATACACCTTGTAAATGAAAGTTTTACACTTTTTATTCTAGCGCAGGCGATTGAAATTACGCTTATCATGTCCTTCATCGCTGCCAGCATAGGCATTATATCAGCCGGCATTGGATTTATAAAAAAATCAGTGCCCACAACGATTGTATCAGCCGTTTTAATTGCTTCTCTCCTGTGCAATATCGTTGTAAATGCCACAGCGAATAAAGCAGTAATGTATTTGTTTGCAATAGTAATCCTGTCTATTGCATTTATAGTTTCAATACTTTTAATGAAACAGGTGAACAGAATGGAGGTTGAATAAATGGAACAGAAAATTGAGGGCGCAATAGACAGTGGTCTTGAAAGCTTATCGTCCGGGCTATATGTTTTTAGTGTTGGCTTTGGTATTGTGCTCATCATATTGGGCGCTATTCTGCTATTTAAGAGTAAAGACAGAGGCTCGAATAAGAAAAAAGGTGCCGTAAACATTGGGCTGATTTCTCTTGTTCTCGGTGTTGTAGCTGTCATAAGCGGACTTATGCAAATGTAATTATGCTCTTTAGCGTATTTTTCCGAATAGTATCTCCCTGAAATGTCAATAGAGGTTCCCTCAAATCATATACATTCTTCCAACCACCATGCATGACCGCCTCCCTCCTTATGTAACTCTAACTCCTGCATCTCCATGTTTCCATGTCAACTGTATACCACTAAAATACACTTTTGGCGATCTACCCCACTGTCTAAAGCCAGTGGGATTACGGTCGCCTTATTTCAATACAAATTATATATTTTTAAGCAAAACGAAAGCCACTATCTTATTATCACATCAAAAAATACTGTCAGAAACTTTTACATACAGTAACATATGCTTCCAAAAGTTTCCGGCAGTATTTCATTTTCCGTTACTATTCCTATTCTCTCTTCTTTTTCTTTTCCCGTTTCACTCCCCTGATTATCCCAGGGCCATACCGTGCCAGCGCGGTCGTAATATATGGATCTCCCAAAGCGTCCCGATGCAGATATGCAAATTTCCACAATTTCTTGTATAGATCATAGATAACCGCCTCATACTCATGTTCCTCTATCACATTTTTCATGCAGTCCGGGTCTTTTTTCAAATCATACAGTTCATCGAAATCAAATCCATTAAAAACGAAATGATATTCGTCTGTAAAAATACTCCTCTGAATTCCATAGCACTCGTTTCCATTGCTCTGTGTATAGGTCTCCGAGCGCCATTTTTCTGGAATGTTCCCCTCCAGAAATGGCTTTAAGGAATGGCCTGAAAACCGCCGTTTCACTTCCATATCATCCACCTCCAATATCCCGGCCAGTTCTAAAAATGTCGGCGCATAATCCAGAAGTGACACTCTATGGCTGACCACACCCCCTTCCGCCTTAATACCGCCATACCCCATGACAGAACAGATGTGGTACGCCTCCTTAAAACACGGAAGGCCTTTCGTCCATAATCCATGGGCGCCGGCATAATCTCCGTGATCCGATACGTATAGGATCACCGTATCTTCAAGAAGCTCTCTCCGCTCCAGCACGTCGAGAAGCCTTCCGAACAGCGCATCCTCATAGGAGCAGAAGGCCAGGTAATGCTTCAGGGAACGTTTCTGTTCCGCCTCGCCGAGTTGGTCAAACCGCTCTCTCGTCCTTCTGTAGAGATTTGGTTTATCGAGCATCCGGTCCTTCCAGGACTCCGGGAGCACTATGGATTCATCCGAATAGAGATCCAGATACTGCTGTGGGACAAAGTACGGGTCGTGAGGCCCCAGTGTTCCGACATACATACAGAATGGTTCATCTTTGCTCACATTCTCCAGCCAGCCTTCTGCACAGGATACAACATCACCGTCACCGAAGGGATTTTCCGTCACACCGTACTGGCTGTACTGGGGAAATCCAATTCTGGAGATTTCCCCTTCTCTGCGCCCTTCTTCTATAGCAATGTCGTCTTCCTCTAAAAGCCAATCCCAGTCTCCCATAAAGGGAGTCCTCTTCCATGGCTTATACCGGCCCTCCTGCGGCGGATAGATCCAGGGACCAAATCCTCGATCGCCCGGCCCTTCTTCCGCGCTGACATGCCATTTCCCACTGAAATACATCTGATATCCCGCTTCCTTCAAATCTTCTGAAAACAGCTTAATCCCGTCATTTAAACCGTGGGAAAATGCATCCGCCAGATCAATATTGTTCCATATGCCGTGCTCTGAGGGATACAACCCGGAAAAGAAGCTGGCACGGCTGGGACAGCAGTGGGGAGAGGGACAATACGCCTCCTGAAAAGTCACACCATGGCGCTTTAGCCGCTCCAGATTCGGCATGTACGCCGGTCCCTTGCTCTGTTGGGTCGTCCCCAGCTGCTGGTCTGTCATAAATATCAGGAAATTACTTTTTCTCTTTCCGCTGTCCACGTCTACTGCTTCGCCATCCTTTCCCGTATCCCCTTTACCGTTTCTTTGTATTTATCGATCCCCAGCTTATTCAGCTGCTCTAAATAGGTATCCCATTCTGCTTCAATCCCGCCTTCCGTCAGCCATTTTACCTGCATCTTGTTGACATAGTCGTCGATATCCTTTGCCGTCGTGGTAAAGTACTTACTCTCCTCCTTATTCGGCAGCAGGAACAGAGAGGACTGCGTGGCATACGGAGCGTAGTGCTCTTTGGCGATCTGCAGCTTATTGATATCTTCATCCATGACCTGGACCAGCTTTCCCCAATCCTCGGAAGCAATCTTACAGGGTACGTGTACAGGGGCATTCTTATACCGGAATTCACTGTAGGACATCCCGTCAGGAGTAGGTACATAATCCAGCATTCCGCTGTCTGTCTTCTCCAGGGTGGTCCCAATCGGCCCTAAAAACAGCTGTGCCGAAATTTCCGGTTCAAAATGGGCGTCCAGCCATTTCATAATTGCCTCTTCCTTGCCCTTTGCCGATGCAGTCATAACGAATTGGGTTCCATTGACATTGCCGTTGCTGTTGGCGCTGTTCTGCCAGATTCGCTTGCCTGTCGGACCTTCCAGAGGCTCAACAATCACATAATCTTCTTTGTATTTTTCAGGAACGACAAATGTGGAATCATATGCCATAAAAGAGCCTACAATTTCCGGATCGTTATTTCCCTTGGCATTCATGACTGAGGTGTCCGGTGTGGTGAAGCCTTCAGAATCCCACAGCCCCTCTTTCACAAACTTGTGGTAATACTGGATTGCATCCTTGTACTCCTCCTGTTCTGCCGTATAGACAATCTCACCGTTCTCATCTTCTATGAAATGGGCGCCCACTGTCAAAACCGGATCCACATATCCAAAAGAGCCAAACAGCTGATGGTAGCTGTATGCAGTATCCGGCACGGACGAATTATAATGGAAAACGAATGGAATCTCATCCCCCTTGTCGCCATTGCCGTTCATATCATTTTCTTTAAATGCCTTCAGTGCATCATAATACTCATCAACGGTCTTCGGGACAGGGAGTCCCAGCTGATCCAGCCACTTCTTGTTGATGTAGAGCAGGCCTGACGTATACATTACCTCTCTCTCCACCGCTCGCCCGATGCTGTAGATTTTTCCGTCATCCGGATTGATACAGATATTCTTATATTCCGGCATTTCCTCAAATGCTTTCTTGAGATTCGGGCAGTATTCCTCGATGTAATCCGTCAGATCCAGAAACATTCCCTGAGGAGCGTATTTCGTTACATCGTTGACATTGACGGCATTCATGTAAAAGACATCCGGAAGATCCCCGCTGGATAAGATCAGATTCTTCTTATCCTCCCATGTCGCCGCCGAGTAAACCTGCCATTCCACCTCGACTCCGGTCTTTTCCTCCAGAATCTTATAGATTTCCATGTCATTCGGGTCACCGTGCCACTCATTCTTGATAAAGGTCACCTTGATTTTCTCTTTCCCTTTTTCCCCCGCATCGGCCTGACTGCTGTCCTGCCCCTTGGGCTGTGCTGTCCCTCCGCATGCCACACAGCCTGCCACTACGGCAGCTGCTGTACACAGTGCTGCAAATCTTCTTTTTTTCATTCTGCTTCTCCTTTCATTTATCCTCATCCCTTTACCGCCCCCAGCATCACGCCTTTTACGAAATGCTTCTGAACAAAGGGATAAAATACCAGCATTGGAATACTCGATACGACAACGCAGCCATATTTCAGCAAATCAACCAGCTGCTGCATATCCGCCACCGTAGATGCATCCGCCGAGGCCAGTGAATTCTGGCTGTCGATCAGAATGGTCCGAAGCACCAGCTGCAGCGGAAAACGGCTTTCGGAGCTCAAATAGATCATGGGCTCGAAATAGGAATTCCACTGCTTCGCCGCATAAAAAAGTACCATGACTGCAATCAGCGATTTCGACAGAGGCAGAGCCACGCGAAAGAAGAATCCCACGTATCCGCATCCGTCTAAAAATGCTGCTTCCTTCAGTTCTTCCGGTATACTTCCCATAAAGTAAGACCTGGCGATTATCATATTGTAAGTGCTGATCAGCGTCGGCAGAACGATTGACCAGATGCTGTCCAGCATCCCCATCTGCTTTACCACGAAATACAGCGGAATGATACCTCCGTAAAAGTACATGGTAAAGACCATTATTTTCATGAATACGCCGCCAAACGGAAACTCTTTTCTGGAGAGCGCATAGGCGAGCGGAATGGTAAATACCACATTTAACAGGGTTCCGACTATCGTATAGAGCAGACCGTTGCCAAAGCCTGTCCATATCGATTCATCTGCAAATATCTTCCGGTAGCCATCCAGGGTGACATCCGCCGGCAGAAACAAAACCCTTCCCTGATAAACCGCTCTCGGGCTGCTGATGGAGGCAATCAGGCTGAAATACAGTGGATATAACGCAACGATCAAGATCATGACCAGCAGCACCGTCGTAACAATTTCGAAGACTCTGTCTTTTTTTCCCGCTTTCATTCACATATCCCCCATTCTACCATAAAGAAGTATCACTGAACCTTTTACTGAATTTATTGACTGAAATCAGAATCACGAAATTCACCACGGACTGCATCATCTCGACTGCAGACGCGTAACTGAAATCACCATCTACCAGTCCCCGCTTGTAGGTATACGTCGATATGACCTCCGATACCCCCAGATTCATGGAATTCTGCATTAAGTACGATTTTTCAAAGCCGATCGTTAAAAGCTGACCCGCAGTCAGAATCAGCATGGTAATGATCGTCGGCATGATTCCCGGCAGATCGATATGCCAGATTCTCTGTAATCTTCCGGCCCCATCGACGATTGCCGACTCATGCAGATCAGGGGAAACCGATGCCAGCGCCGCTATGTAGACAATTGCAGACCACCCGCACGTCTGCCAGATCCCCGATAAGACGTAGATCATGACATACATTCCGGGTTTTCCCATGAAATGGACAGGGTCTCCGCCAAAAAAGCGGATTACCGCATTTACCACACCGCTGTACGGAGAAAGCATGGTGTACATCATACCGACGAGAACGACAACGGAGATAAAATACGGTGCATACGTCGCAGTCTGAACCAGCTTTTTAAATGCTTTGTTTCTGACCTGGTTCAGCAGAATGGCGAGTATAATCGGAAAAGGAAATCCCAGGATCAGGTTCGTCACATTGATCAGCAATGTATTTTTGAGTATCAGGAAAAAATCCGGAGACCGGAAAAATCTCTCGAAATTTTCAAGTCCCACCCACGGGCTTTTCGTAAATCCCAGGAATGGAGAGTAATCCCGGAATGCAATCTGCGACCCGTAGATCGGCCAGTATTTAAATAATGCGTAATACACCAGCCCGGGTATTACAAACAAATACAGTGTTTTCGTTGCCCGGAAGTTTTTCATGAATCTTCGTTTTTGTTCAATCCTGCTTATACTGTTTTTCACAATTCATTTTCCTTTCTGTCCTGTGACCTTGTTCATGAGTTTATTATACTGACTCTCATCCGGCGGAAAGCTTTGTATTTTTTACCAGTTACTACAAATTTTTAATCTTTTATTGTAAGTGAATTTACCTGATAGTATAATTCGAGTATACTCAATCAGGAGGCACAGAAGTTGGAAAAACACCCGAAATTAATCCATTACTTTAAATCCCATTTTAATGCCCGGCTTGTTCTGATCTTTCTATTCAATGGGATTGTTCCCGTTTTACTCATCAGCCTCACCACATATCCATTCTGGTTCCGCACCATGCGTTCGAAGGAACTCACCTTTACATACAGCAGAATTTCCACCATCAATCAGGTCCTGGATTCCCTGACCACTGACATTGAACAGAATATTACCCACATTTTTTCCAATGAAGATATTCGCAGTTATTTGAAGGAGGATTACGATGAAATCACGGTCGAAGGGCATAAGAAGCATGTCCTGATTGAAAATTTCCTGAAGTCCATCTCGAATTACGGCGAATTTGCCTGTTCCTACACGATCATCGACCGCTATAACCGCATATACACCAACGGCTCCAATGTCAACCGGCTCCAAAGCTTTCACAGTCCGCTCTGCGAGAGCGTGAAGCAGGCCTCCCCCGGCACCTACTACACGGAGCGGAATCTATACAGTACCGACAGTGAGAAGGCGCTGACCTACGGCCGTGTATTAAAGGAGGAAGGGGAAATACTCGCTGTCATTCTTGTGGATATCAGCCCGGAGCTGCTTCATTCCATTCTGGGAGATTATGATGGAAACAACTATCAGGTATTCATCGCTAACCCCAATAACGAACTGATCTACACCAATGCGGTTCACCTCCTCAGTAAACCGGAAATTATGGAGCATCTCCTCTCCGCCCAGGGAACGACGGTAATTCTGGAAAATGAACGCTATGAGATGGCGCACGCCAGTTCCCTTTTGACAAACTACCATACCTATGTGCTGGTTCCGCACACGTATATTTACAAAGATTCCGGAAATATAAGAGTTTTGTTTGTCATTATCCTGATTCTGGTTTTCATGCAGACCATCGCATTTTCCAGAATCATATCCAAATCGCTCTCCAGAAAGATCCTCCTGATTAAGAATGAGCTGCTCCGTTTTATCACCACCAGGGAGAAGAGTGTCTTTCACCATAAGAATAACGACGAACTGAAGGAAATATCAGACGGGATTGTGTATCTGGAAAATGAAATTGACAAGATGCTGGAGGAAATTCAGGCAAACGCAGAAAAACAGCGCCGGCTTGAACTGCAGACGCTGCAGCAGCAGCTGAATCCCCATATGATTTACAATGCTCTGAATACCATTACACAGCTGGCCAGCCTTCAGGGCGTTAAAAATATCGAGGAGGTATCTCTGGCATTCACAAGAATGTTGAAACTCGTCTCCAAAAATACGGAAAATTTCGTCACGCTGCGCCAGGAAATCGGTTTTATCAAAGACTATATTTCCATTAAAAAATATAATAATTTCCAGAACCTTACGCTTCAGTGTGACGTTGCCGCCCCCCTCATGGAACTGCCTGTTTTAAAGCTTCTGCTGCAGCCATTTATTGAGAACTGCATGAAGCATGGTTTCCGCAATTTCGAAGAGGATGGAATCATCTTTCTCTACGCCTATCTGGAAGAAGAACAGCTCCATATCATCATTGAAGACAATGGTTCCGGAATCAAAAACGATCAGATCGAACAGATCCTTAATCTGTCCTGTCAAACGGAGGAAGACTATTCAAATATCGGAATACGGTCCTGTATCGAACGCCTTCGCCTCCAGTATGGGAACCGCTGCACATTTTCCATCGACAGCGACGGACAGAGCTTCACCCGAATTTCTTTGAGCTATCCTGTAAAGGAGGACCCGCATGCTTCAGACGCTTCTCGTCGATGACGACATACTTTCTTTAAATAAGATGCAGACCTTTCTGGCAGACCTCGAATTCATCCATGTCTGCGGGCAGTTGCTGGACGGAACAGGCGCCATCGAATATCTGAACGCTCATGGCGATTCCATCGACATCGTGATCCTCGATATGGAGATGCCCGGGGCGAGCGGATTAGAGGTCGCCAGGTTTATCAGCAAACATCAGCTTCCCATTACAATCCTTGTCATAAGCAATTACGATAATTTCGAGTACGTAAAACCGATTCTCCAGGCCGGGGCTTACGATTACCTCCTAAAGCATGAGCTGTCCCGGACTCTTCTCGAAACGAAATTGTCCGAAATACGGCTTTATATTGATAAACAGCAGCTTCATCAGAAGCAGTGGGACCAGATGTGCCAGCTGTCAAAACAGCAATACCTCCGGAATCTCGTCTTAAATTATGATATTCCGGATGAAAACCGTCACTTTTTCGCCTCCGATCCGCTGCTCTGCGGCCGGCGGCACGTTGCGGCTTGCCTGCAGATCACCAATTTCTCCAGTATTTATCAGAGCATACCGGATGAACGCCATCAGAAGGTTGTCAATACAGTTCTCCACTTTTGTGATACATTTTTCACCTCGCTTCAGAGGGGAATTATCACACATATCAACTACGGTGAATTCCTGGTCCTGCTGTCCTTTCCGGATCTCACCAGCGAAGCTGCCATCCTTCAGACGGCCTCCCAGGATATCAGCCTGTTGAAAAACAACCTGCGGCGTTATCTCTCTATCCATACTTTTGCCGAGTCCATGCCCGTCTTCGACTCCGTGGAACATTTGCGCCCCTACTACCTGAAAATTCACCATCGTCTTCAGGTAAAGCCTTTTAACAGCGATTCGGAACGTCCTGCAGAAAAGGAAGGTAATTCCGTCCTGCTGCTCTCCCTGCAGGAGGAAAATGAGCTGTCAGAATCTCTTCTTCACCTGAACGAAAAAAAAGTGACTGAAATCGTCACTCATATTTTTGATACAGTCGGACAGACGCACGTCTCTCTTCTTGGACTTCAGCGCCTCGTCCTGCGTCTGACGGAGATCATGCAGCTGGCTCTCCGAACGGCCTCCCAGGATCGTGAGACCATCACGGTACCGCCGCCGGCTGTCAACAATATCCTGGATATTGAGACGCTGAAAAAACAGTTTCTCCTTTATTACCGCCAGGGCCTGGAACGGCTTGCGTCCGCCTCGGTCTCCCAATACCCGCCGCTGATCCAGAAGGCGCTGAATTACATCTATCAAAACTATTATCTGGATCTCTCTCTGTCGGATATCAGCCGCCACTGCGGAGTGTCGGAGGTCTACTTTTCCAGGGCATTCAAAGACGCGCTTGGCCTCCCTTTTACGAAATATTTAAACGCATACCGGGTCAGAATCGCCGCACACCTCCTCCGGCAGTCCAATGATTCCCTTAAAAAGATAGCCGAAGAGTCCGGATTTCAGAGTTATAATTATTTTTTGACTGTTTTTAAAACATATATGGGGGTTACTCCAGTGCAGTATCGGGAAAAACCACCGGATACTTCCACTGACTAATACTTATGAAGCCACAGAACGGACGCTAATCAGGCAAACTGTTTAACGTCCGTTCTGCAGTACAGTATCCTTCTGATATAGGGCAGGTTCATGCCCTCTTCACAAAAAAGATGACAGCCGTCCCCATTAGAGTTATAATATCTCCTTAAAGGAGATGACTTCACCCATGAAAAACAAAACAAAATCAGTATTGGCAGCTTTCCGCTCCAAATTCGCGGCCGCCCTGCCAATTATTCTTTTTTTCCTTTTTTTATTTTACTCTACGATCCTATTATTCGGCATTTCCTATTCAATCCTCGTATCGGTGGTTACAATCCTGTTCAAGGTCAATTATCGGAAATATCTAACAGTCCGGCAGCTGATCGTGCTTGTGGGGACGCAGTTTTTGATGGCTCTTCTCAGCTTTTTTGCCTCCCTCAGCGTTGCGCTCTGCATTCTTCTCAATCTGACCGTTCCCTTTCTGCTGGTTTTTCTCCAGACCTCGCAGTTTAATCCGCTGGGATATTTTGCGAATGCCATGTGCTTTGTCTTTCTTCAGCTGCGGCCGGTCGGATGGGATGGACTGGCCATGCAGATGGGGGCGCTGGCCTACGGTCTGGCGGTTCTGACCATCATACTGTTCTTGTGTTCGCTTCAGAATAGGAAGAATGACCATTTTGCTGCTGCCAAAAAGGGACTCCTGCTCCTGGCGGCCGCGCTGCGCGCTCAGATTGAGCAGATGTCCCCCACCGCAGAACAAACAGACCCCTCCGGCAGTCTGGCTTCCGGACAGATGGATACCATCTTTCCAATCCTCCAGGGACTTTACGGAGAAGCCTACAAAAGCAGGGGCCTCACCTATGTGGTAAGCCCCCAGGGGAAAATTCAGTATATGTTTGCGCTGCTGTTTCAGCGTGCCGTGTATTTTCTGACAAATCCGTACCAGGCAGCTACGCTCTCTGACCAGACCTGCCATGACTTGTTGGAACGCCTGGCCCAATATATGGAGTCCGCGGGAAACGGCGGTTTCGAACGGAAAGAACTGGTCAGCACAGGAAATAAGCTTCTGGCCGAAGCGGAGGAACGCGATGAAATCCCCTGCATTTTTGTTCAGAATTTTCTCCGTCTCTTCCTGCTGATCCTGGAAAACATTCGACAGACAGGTGAAAAACAGAGTCCTCCCTGTTGGAGACTCCCCAGCTACCGCCGCCCCTTTAGGAAACTGTTTGGCCAGATAAAAGCGGATGCATTTGAGACGCGTTTTGCGCTTCGTCTCAGCGTAGTTTTGACCGTTGGCTTTACTTACAGCATGGTCAGCCAGGCAAATCATGGTTACTGGCTCGTGCTGAACGCCTTCCTGCTGCTCCGCCCCATGTATGAGGAAAGCGCCACCCGCATCAAGACCCGCTTTATCGGCACACTGGCAGGCTGTCTTATCCTGCAGTTTCTCCTCCCGCTGTTCCATGGAACCGGCTGGCATTTTGTACTGGCGACCGTTATGGCGACAGGGCTTTATATGGAAACGGCCGGAACCTGGCAGCAGGCCCTGTTCTCCACCTGCTTTGCCCTGACCCTTACCACGCTGGCACTCCCACAGATGCTGGCCGCTGAACTCCGTATCCTATATGTCGTCGCTGCGATGGTGCTGGTACTTCTCGTAAACCGTTTTGTATTTCCTACGCACCAGAAGGGACAGTACCGCTACAACCTGTATCAGCTGTTCCACACACACCACGTTTACCTTCGCCTGCTGGAGAGCAGCCTGACCGCGCCTCTGGATTATGGCGTCATCTGCGATGTCCAGATCCATTACCATCTGATTCACGACCAGATTATCCAGTATTTGAAAAAGGCGGGAAATGAGGATTCGGCCTTTATCAAAAAACTTCTATGGATTTCCTGGCACATGATATCCGAGGCGGAACAAATGCTTTTCTTAATCAACAACCGAAAAGCCAGTGCGGTTAATTCTGCACAGATGGAAGACTATCTGGCCTTTACCGCCTGTATTTTAAGCGAAATCCAGGAGATGCTTCATATGAAAGCTGACAGGAATCGCACCGTATCCCCGGAGATCATCTATAAACGGACGATGGAAGGGGAACCCCGGTTATCTGTGTTGATGGAACAGTATTCCAAACAATTGTCTGAGATGTATCGTTGTGTCTGCAGTCATAACGGGTGAGGCAGTGAAGGGCGGTGATGATACCTGCAGTGATGGAGTCTATCACCAGGTTAAAATAATATCTCCGCCCCGAACGTCATCTTGCGTCTATCTCCTCTACGATCTGTTTAACTGCTTCTTCCGTCACCGTTTCTGTAAAATGCAGGGAATAAGAGTACTCTCCCTTTGACCAGACCGCGAGATTATAATTACCGTCATTTCCCTTCAACGTGACGGAATCCATATTTACGGTAATCACCTTCACTGTACTGTAACTATTGTAATCACCTGAATTATCATCCATTTTAGCGGACTTTCTAAATGTGACGGTCTGGCTGTCGGAGTTGTATTTTATTTCGGCCAGTTCCTTTCCCAATGCCATATAAGTGGTTTTGTCCGATGCAGACATAAGGGACGGGATATCAGCAACGCCGAATCCCACCATTTCTGACAGTTCCATTGCGGAAGCGGCATTTAACAACACCGGCGCCGTAAGCACGCCTTGATCCGGCGATGACGGATTATGATGCAGAACCGCAGGAATCATAACTGCGCCTGCTGCCAGGACGACAAAACAGGCTGCAACGGCCATGTACCTTCTGAGGCCGGCCAACGGAAGTATCCTTACCGGTCTCTCTATCGGTTCTCTGCTGATATGATCAAGGATACGGCAGCGCATATCATCGGTTACTTCTATTCTTTCGATAAGTTCTTTGTATTTACCCAAAATCATATGCCTCCTTCAAAATATCCTTTAATTTCTGCCTTCCCCGCCGCAAATCCGACCGAACGGTTGCTTCTTTTCTATTGAGCATTTTTCCTATCTGTGCCGTAGAATATCCTTCATAGTGAAACAGGTGTATGACCTCACGGTATTTGTCAGGCAGCGCTTTCACCGCCTCCCATACAAAGGACAAATCCTCTCTGCAGTCTGCGGCCAGCGTTTCTTCCAATTCATCCGTCTGCCTGATCCGGTTGTATTCAATACGGTTCTTACTTAAATTAGCAGCAACTTTAAGCAGCCATGCCTTTTCGTGCGAGGTATTTTCCAGTAAGGGGCCCGTCTTTAAAAACTGAATCAACGTCTCCTGTAAGATGTCCTCGGCATCGCTCATATTATGCAGATAGGAATAAGCCAGACGCAAGATACTGTTTCCATATTCATCGAGTACTCTGGCCGCCTGCATATTGACCGCTTCCCGGTTAGCGGCATTTCCCCCGGAAACAGCCTTTGCTTTATTGGCAAACTCCCCGGAAGCAGCCTTTGTTTTATTGGCAAACTCCCCGAAAGCAGCCTTTGCTTCATTGGCAAACAAGATACGCCGCCGGGATTGTTTATAGCTGCATATATTACGGAGGAAAGAGATCATACAGTCCTTCCATCCCCTCTTCAAATAAATACATACTTCCATCACTGTCTCTCCCACAAAGACAGGCAATGCCGGAAATGTTCCCGCCATTGCCTGTGCAGTCTTATTTTAATGAATCGCCTGTACCAGACTTACGATACTGTCCTGAGCCATGCCCGCGCTCACATAAATGGAGTAAGAGTAATCGTTTGCAGACCAGGTGGCGAGAGAGATGACGCCATCGTTTCCTTTTAAAGTCACCTGCCTTTCATCCACCGTGATGGTTTCTTCTTTCTGATAGTTGTTATAATCCCCACTTATATTCCTTGTTCCCGGTGCCTTACGGATCAAAATCTGATTTTCATCCGCTGAATAGATAACCTGGATCATCTCCTGATCCACAGCCTGTATCTTTTTTTCTGAGATGCCTTCCACCTGTTCCGGCGTGCGAAACTCAAATCCAGCCACCTCGGCGGCAGTCTCCATAGTCTGGCAATCCACGAAAGGATTGGCAATCATTGTGTCAGGATTGGTATTCGCCGGAGTTGTTGATTTTGGTATAGCAGTTATTTCTGTTATAGCAGTTGTCTCTGTTATAGCAGTTGCCTCTGTTATAGCAGTTGTCTCTGTTATTGGAGTCTTTGCAGCGGTACCGCTGGAAGCGCAGGCAGTGATTGACAGCGCCACCACTGCACAAATAATTAGAGTCATCATTTTTTTCATAATATTTATCCTTTCTGTTTTTGGAATTTTAACAGCTTTCTTAGCCGTTCTGTCTTCTATACAGATGAGCCTGATAAAATGTTGCAGCGGACAAATATTTTTTCATGATTTTATATCCTTTTAGAACTTCAGCCTACACTCTACCCCATTGTAACGGTGTTTTCCTTCGTTCGCCTCATAAGGAATCTCTCTGAAATACCGGAATCCCAGCTTATCCATCACACGGCCCGACGCCGGATTCTCCTTTGCGTACCTGCCCACCAGCTCCTTTACCTTCAGGACATGCTTTGCAAAATCCACAATTGCTTCCATCGTTTCTGTCGCAAATCCATGTCCCCAGTATTCTTTCCCGAAATTATAACCTATTTCAAATAAATGGTATTCCTCTTCGTAATAAACAAGTCCGGTTCCGATCAGGTCCCCAGTCGCTTTAAGCACCACGGCCCAGCGGTACCACTGATCCGATGGTATCTGAGAGACTTCGAAGGCAGTCCACTGTCTGGTCTTCTCAACATCATTATGACTGCTCCAAAACATATACCGCGCCACATCCGGATCGCTTTCCCAGCAATCGAAGACCCGCTGTGCATCTGCTTCGCAAAATGGCCGCAAAAGCAGCCTTTCCGTCTCTAATACAGGTGTTTTCATCTTATTTTCCTCCCCTGGGCTTCCATATAAAGCCCTTTCACCGTTTCGCTCATTTTAACACACGCAGGCCCTTTTTACTATCTCTATCAGCGTATTGATTAGTCACCAGGCCTTTTAGCGATCATTTACGAGCTGCAGTAACGTTTCCACCGCATGCTCCATTGCTATTTTCTCTGAAAAGCGCTTATCCCTGGAAGCCACCTCCAGAATATTCTGTTTCAGGTTCCTCGGGCTGACAATGACTCGCAGCGGAACTCCCAGCAGATCCGCATCGGAAAACATGATGCCGGCGCTTACCTGGCGGTCGTCATAGATCACCTCCACGCCCCTGCTCTGCAATTCCTCATACAGGCGGTCCGCATACGCTCTGACTTCTTCATGGTCCGGCCGGACAGCACATAAATGAATCTGCCACGGTGCAATTTCCTTTGGCCAAATCGGTCCAAATTCATCATGGTGCGCCTCACATACAGCGGCAGCAAGCCGGCCCACACCGATCCCGTAGCATCCCATCACCGGATACTGCATACTTCCGTCCTTTGCCACATACGTCATATCCATGGCTTTTGTATACTTTGTACCTAACTGAAAAATATTTCCGACCTCAATACCGCGTGAAATCTTAATTGCCGCCTTCCCGCAGTGAGGACAGCTTCCGCCTTCGGTGATCTTCGCAAAGTCATGGTATTCTGCGCTGCCCGCATCCCGTTTCATATCCAGCCCGGTATAGTGGTATTCACAGATATTGGCGCCACAGGATAAATTATTTGCCCCTTCCAGCGAACGGTCAAACAGAACCGTAAAATCCCCCTTTAAGTTGTACGGACCAATATATCCAGCCGTCAGGCCGCTTTCCTCAGTGATGACTGCCGGGTGAATCTCATAACCCAGATAATTGGTCAGCTTTGTTTCATTTACTTCCAGATCGCCCCGAATAAACAGGACAATATACCTGTCGTCAGAATTCCGCTGGTAAACCACTGCCTTACAGGAGTGTTCCTTCCCGGTTTCAAGGAAATGACAGATATCCTCAATCGTGTGTATATCCGGCGTATGAACCAGCGTCAGTTCATCTGAAATTTCATCCCTGGCACTGCGCACAATGGTTTCCGCCGCTTCCATATTGGCCCGGTATCCGCACTCCCCGCAGATCGCGATGGAGTCCTCTCCGATGGGAGTCAAAAGCATAAATTCATGGGAAATGCTGCCGCCCATCATGCCGGAATCCGATGCCACGGATATGACCTCAGGAACTCCCACCCTCTTATAAATCCGCTCATAGGCCTTATAACACCTATCATAATACGCTTCTAAATCCTCCTGGCTTGTGTGGAACGAGTAGGCGTCCTTCATTGTAAACTCGCGGACCCGGATCAGTCCCGCCCTCGGACGCGCCTCATCACGAAATTTTGTCTGAATCTGATAGATCATAAAAGGATATTTCAAATAGCTCTGTCCATATTCCCTCACAAGCTGAACCGCCGCCTCCTCGTGGGTCATACCGAGAACCAGAGGGCTGCCGCCCCGGTCGGCAAACCGGAGCAGTTCTTTTCCAATGCTCTCATACCGGCCGGACTCCTGCCATAAGGAGGCCGGCATCACAACAGGAAACTGTACCTCCTGCCCATCGATTGCGTCCATTTCCTCCCGCATAATCTGTTCAATCTTACGAGTAATCCTCTTTAAAGGCGTATACGACGAATAAATACCATTTGCCACATACTTCATATAGCCGCCGCGGACCATCAGCGCATGGCTGTCCACGACACAGTCCGCGGGACGTTCTTTAAAACGATCCCCTACAAGTTTTTCCAGTTTCATATGATTTCCTCCCTTTTTCATTTTCCACAAACTAAAAAACGCCCCAAGCTGACGCTCATCAGCTTAGGGCGAACTGTACAAAAGTCCGTGGTACCACCTAAATTCGGAATAAATCCGCGCTCGCGAGTACGGGGCAGACTGCCTGATACTCTTTCTCTGTGACGGGAGAATCCGGCGAAACCTACTGGGAAATCTACGTTCCGTTCAGCCCACAGCTCAAAGACCGGTTCGCTACTCCTTCAATGAAAGCTTGCACCAACCGCTTTCTCTCTGTAAAGTCCGGAATACCTACTATTTCTTATCATCGCTTTTTGTATTTGATTATATGCACAATAGCACAAATGAAGGGAGGTGTCAAGACCTGATGGCGTTTTATGTTTTGTACGAAATGAAAGTATTCCGGATTGTTATTCAGGATATGTCATTGCTATTTAGAATCGTATGATTACTATTTTAAAAGCGGCAAACTGTTAATTGCTTCTTATATTTAAAACAAATTCTCATTGACAAAGCGACACATATGTCGCATAATACAAAAAGAGACATGCATGTCGCAAAGGAGAATACCGAAAATGGGAATTAAGGGAGATCAAACCAGACAGCTTATCTGTATGGAGGCATTTAAACTTTTTACTGAAAAAGGCTACAAAGATGTGACTATGAAAGATATTTGCGAAAAAACAGGACTTAGCCGCGGGGGACTGTATCGCCATTATGAAAGTACCGAACAAATTTTTCTTGAAATTGTAAATTTTCTTATGGGAAATCAGCAAAACGAATTTTCCGAAAAAATGCAGAAAGGTACATCAGCAGCAGAAATTCTTTGTGATGTTTTAACGAGATACGAAAAAGAAATGTTAGACCAAAGTTCCTCTTTAAGTATTGCAATCTATGAATTCTTCAGCAATCCGAATATATCCAAAAGTGATAATTCCATTACTCAGCAATATCTCGATTCGAAAAAAATGTGGGTTGACTTTATCCAGTACGGTATGAAACGAAAGGAATTTAAGACGGTAAACCCGGAGGCAATCTTTGATTTGATTGTATTTTCCTACCAGGGAGTAAGAATGTATGGTGTCATGATGGATATTGATACAAATATTCCAAAAAGAATTATTGAGCAAATAAAGCTTTTATTATTACCAGAAAGTGAGGAGATACCATATGAAAACAGTATTTTATAGTAATCGTACAATGGATCGTGCTATTTTAAATCCGACTGATACGGTAAAGCCGGTCGAAAATTTCCCGGAAGTCTGTATATCTACATTTTCAAAGCGAATTATAGATAGAGTTTCTACTCAAAGCAATGCTGAAGTAATTACTAATTTAATTACTGCAAATGGAGAAAATCCAGTCTATAAAATTACGTATGGAGGAAAGGAGTTTGCATTCTACCTTTCATTAGTCGGTGCCCCTGCCAGTGTGAGCTGTTTTGAAGAAGTAATTGCTTCCGGGGCAAAAAAGTTTGTTTTCTTCGGCTGCTGCGGTGTATTGGATGACGATACTGTCCAGCACAATTTAATCGTCCCTACCGGGGCAGTACGAGATGAAGGAACGAGTTACCATTATTTAGCGCCGAGCGAAGAAATTGCCCCGGACCAGGAAATAACGAAACGTTTAACAGAATGTCTGGAAAGGTGTGGCTGCCCTTATACTGCGGGCAAAATATGGACAACGGATGGTATCTACCGGGAAACCTTGAACACAATTACGGAGCGCAAAGAAGCTGGCTGTATCGCCGTTGATATGGAATACTCTGCTTTATTGGCCGCTGCGAAATACAGGCATATTCCGTTTGTTCAGTTTTTTTATAGTGCAGACAGCCTGGATCATGGGGAATGGGAACAAAGAGATTTGACCGACTATGGAGTAGATAGTGCTGAGAAATATTTTATGCTGGCTCTAGAGTGCGGATTGGCACTTTATCGGGATGGTGATATGGTAAAATGATGGTGTGAGGTTTAGGACAGAGAAAAATTATTTTTAGAATTTTCTATTTATCTGAAATGGGAAATAAGGTTGTGCCGATTCCGGTTAATCTTTGATATAGGGGAAGCTTATGATTTACTGATCTGGTGTCTGGATTATGCTGGTGTCTGGATTATGCTGGCATATGGATCGCGTCGACATATTGAGACTTTAATGCCGGTATGCTATTTTCATAAACACAGATTAATGAAGTTGTACGGTACAAAATAGTGATACACGTTTAAAAATATATTAGTTTTCAAATAACTAGAGCCAAAGCAGAGCCAGACGATATAAATGGCCTCCGTAAATAGTCATTCTATTAACGTTTCCGGGAGCGCTCCTCAAACTTAGATAGAGGCTGATGGGGATAATGCGCAGCTGGGCATATTATATCGTCTTTTTTCTGCTCTGCCTGACTTCTTTAAGACAGTATTAGTTTCCGGAATAATGCGTACCGTTTTCGTACCGGATGGGCAAAAAATCCCGGGGCCCCTTGATTTTACTGGGTTCCCGGGAACATATCTATTATTCAAATTCAATCGTAGCCGGCGGCTTCCCCGTACAATCATAAAGCACCCGGTTCACGCCCTTCACTTCATTGACAATTCTCCTGGTCACAGTTCCCAGGACCTCCCACGGAAGTTCTGCCGACTCCGCAGTCATAAAATCAGATGTAAGCACAGCTCTCAGTACAACGGCATAATCGTACGTTCTCTCATCACCCATGCAGCCAACCGACCGCATATTCGTCAGCGCTGCGAAATACTGGCCGAGTCCCTTATCGACTCCGGCTTTTGCAATCTCCTCGCGGTAGATTGCATCGGCTTCCTGAACGATTTTTACCTTGTCCGGTGTGATCTCGCCGATGATACGCACGCCCAGGCCCGGGCCCGGGAACGGCTGGCGGTAAACCAAATACTCCGGAATTCCAAGTTCCAGACCGGCCTTTCTTACCTCATCCTTAAACAGAAGGCGCAGCGGCTCGATGATCTCCTTAAAATCCACATGCTCCGGAAGTCCGCCCACGTTGTGGTGAGACTTGATCACGGCTGACTTTCCAAGTCCTGACTCGATCACATCCGGGTAAATGGTACCCTGCACGAAATAATCCACCGTGCCGATCTTCTTTGCTTCATCTTCAAATACACGGATAAACTCTTCTCCTATGATCTTTCTCTTCTGCTCCGGCTCCTCCGCCCCTTTCAGTTTCTCATAGAAACGTTCCTGGGCGTTGACGCGGATAAAATTCAAATCATAAGGGCCATTGGGGCCAAAGACAGCCTCCACCTCGTCGCCTTCATCCTTGCGCAGAAGACCATGATCTACAAATACGCAGGTCAGCTGTTTTCCAACTGCTTTCGCCAGCATAACGGCTGCTACGGAAGAATCCACTCCGCCGGACAGAGCACAGAGCACCTTGCCGCTGCCGACTTTTTCGCGGATAGACTGTATGGAAGATTCAACGAAGGAATCCATCTTCCAGTCCCCGGAACATTTACAGACGTTGTATACGAAATTGGACAGCATCTTCATGCCTTCCTGTGTGTGCATAACCTCCGGATGGAACTGAACCGCATAGAGACCGCGCTCCTCACATTCCATGCCTGCCACCGGGCAGACCGGTGTGTGAGCGGTAACCTTGAAGCCTTCCGGGGCTTTTTCTATATAATCTGTATGGCTCATCCAGCAGACCGTTTTCGGGCTCACGGAATCGAGGATCCGGCTGTCCGCCTCTGTATCCACTTCCGTCTTGCCATATTCGCTGACTGGAGCCGTCGCAACGCTTCCGCCCAGCATATGAGCCATCAACTGAGAACCATAACAGATTCCAAGGATCGGAATTCCCATCTCAAAGATTTCTTTTTCACAATGCGGGGACTCCTCCTTGTATACACTATTAGGGCCTCCGGTGAAAATGATTCCCTTCGGATTCATTTCCCTGATCTTATCCAGTCCCAGTGTGTATGGATGAACCTCACAGTAAACATTGCATTCTCTGACTCGTCTGGCAATCAGCTGGTTGTACTGACCACCGAAATCCAGAACAATAATCATTTCTCTTTCCACGGATATTCCTCCTATAATAATCATGTACGGTATCACGAACGCCGGAAATGAAAAAAACCGGACATAAGCCGCTTTATCTTTAGCATTCCCGCATTCCTGCAATAAAAAACAAAAATTGCAAATGAAGATGAAAGGCTGTTGCATGCATCTTAACCGATTTCTGCAACAGCTCTTTCCATGATATTATATTCTATCGGAAAAGCCTTGACAAGTATTTTCTCGCGTCCTCAGAAAAAGCTGTGAAAAATAAACGACTCCCACTCCTCAAAATCCCGTTTCTTTGACACAAAATCCAATCGTTTGACACGCTTTTCTCCGCCCATGGCGTACATTTTCCCGATTAGGTACGCATATGGCACCATACTATCAAATCACGTCCTGTCTGAAAATCCGCTTCATATTTTCCACATTCAGGCCGCGGATCACTTCCACTGCCATGGATACGGCCGCCTCAATATCTGATTTCGCACAGAAGTTATAATGGCTGTGCACGTATCGGGAAGGAATTCCCAGCACCAGAACCGGAACCGCCTGACCGGTCAGACTGATCTTCCCTGCGTTTGTGCTGCCGCCTCTCCGAACAGCATCCTGACAGGGAATTCCTAATTTCTCTCCGACCTCATGCGCGTACCGGATAAACGCCGGGTTCGATACGTAGCTGTTATCCAGATGGCGGATTTGTACACCGCCTCTCATCACTCCCTGCGCAATTCCCGCCTGGAAATAGGGATCATCGGCAGGTGAGCCCTCAAACACGATAGCCAGATCAGGCCTCACCTGCTGAGCAGTCACCACAGCCCCCCTGGTTCCCACCTCTTCCTGGGCCGCAAACGCACCCACGACTCTGGCCGCCAGGCGGTCTTCCTCCTCCATCAGAGCCTTCATAGTTTCTATGATACAGAAGCATCCCAGGCGGTTGTCAAATGCCTTTCCAAAGCAGATGCCGTTTTCCTCATGATATTCATACGCCACATCCGGAACAACGGGGTCGCCCGGACGGATTCCGTACACAGCAAGCACCTCTTCCCGGCTGCACGCGCCCACATCAATCAGGATATCCTCGATCCTCAGGCTGTTGTCCGCCTTCTGCTCCGGTGTCAGAAAATGAACCGGTTTCGACGTGGTAATACCTCTGTGCATTTTTCCTTCTGCCGTTCTCACAATAACCGAGTGGGCCGGAAGGCTGGTAAGGTGAAAACCGCCGAGTGTTACGATGCTCATAAGACCATTTTCCATAATAGACTGAATCATGAATCCGCATTCATCGAGATGGGCATCCAGCATCAGCACCGGACGTCTGTCGGATGAAAATGATGGCTTCTCATGAATCTCATTATTGTCCCCAGTCCCGGCCGTAAGAGCCGTTGGCTTCAGTTCTGTGTATACATTGTGCATTGCATCATTTCGAAAGGCCATTCCACTACAATATTTTTTTATCACTCTGACCACGTCTTCCTCAAAACCGCTGGGACCGAACGCATTGGACAGTTCTTCCAGAATCTTTAAATCAATCATGCTGCTTCTCCTCTTTCCTCTATTACTCTATCAATTTATTTCTCCATCTTTCTATTACTTTATCTTTCTATTACTCTATCTTTCCATTTTTCTATCTATCCATCTGATTGGCTCACTGCTACAGAACGCCCAGTTTCTTAAGCTCACCCATAAATTGCTCCATCTTCAGTTCCCGCAGGACAAGACTGGTATCCTGCGGCACCTTCATGCCAGGCTGAAGACCTGCAAAATGATTCCTGCCCTGGTAGCAAAAGTGTTCGATATCCTCCAGAATTGATCCGGCCATGCCCCTCGCCTCCAACGCTAACCCCTTCAAATTATTGGGTGTTGCGTCGGTCTGGAATTCCAATCCCCAGTAAATAAGGCCTGTATAAACGCTCCCGATACGATTTGCGGTATTTACCAGCTTTGTTTCATCGCCAGGCTGTCCGGGCGGTCCCATTGCCTCCGGTAATTCAACCTTAAAAATGCGGTGGAGCGGTTCTGTGTACTCCTGAAGCTTCTCCAGCTTGCCAGTGATCCACTTCACATACCGCAGGATCTCCTCTTTTGCGGCCTCATCGGTGAGGAGCAGAGGACGGAACATTTCCTGTTTGAGGCTGCCGGCCTTCTGCAGGCCAGAGTCCAGAACTGCAAAAAGCAGTTTGTATTCCCATGCATACGGCTTCACTTCCATAATATAGCTGACTTCCCTGTCCAGATTCGTCCGGTTTTCGCCCGCGTCTTCCCTGTCCTTTATGATAGAACCACAGTATTCACAAACTCCGTACCCCAGCCCGTCGTCGTAAAACACCGGTGCACCGCAATGTCCGCAGATAATTGTCTCCATTAAATTCCCTCTCTCCTCATAAAATCCGTCTGTATCTATGGAAAAATTATAACATGAAACGAATAATTTTCCTATCTTGTGCGGAAAGTTGCTGCTCCGTATATGTAAATACAGAACAAATGCCACCCCAGGCAGAGACGAACTCCTCCAAAGGCAGCATTTGAAATAACGTTTATTCTGTTTTAACATTCACCTGATCTATCTTCTGTCTAAATACTCTTTAATTGCATTTCCGATAAATTTTGAGGCTCCCACCCCGTATTTCTGGTCGTTCACCTCGATATATATGGGATTGGATTGATAGGATTCCGCCGTAAAAGACCAGTAATTCTCTCCCATATCAATTCCTTTATTGGTTTCTTCGCAAAAAGCAATTAAATTGCTTACCGCCTTCTGTACTTCCGGAGATGCGGTATCTCTGCTTAGGTCGGCCGTAAGGCGTTTCGTCAACAGCTCCGTTTGCTCCATAATCCCAGTCACTTCTGTCTCTGAAACAGCCGGTCCTTCAGACAAATATTTCTGAAAACCTTCCTTCATTGCCTTTGTATAATTCTCAATGCTGCCATACTGCCTGACTGCCTGGCTGGCAATCTCATCTTCATGCGACTGCAGCGCGCTTAGCATTTCGTCAAACTGCTCCATACTTCCAATCTGTTTTATAATCTCATCCGTATGTGTTGCTTTAAACTCACTTAAAGCCTGAAAATATTCGCTCATATCAAACTCTTTAAAGTCCATACACATTTCTCCATGAATTAATTTATCGAGTAACTCCAGCATACCATTCAATCTGTCGCGTTTCAGTTGAATCAGCTCCCTCTGCTTTTCGAATGCGGCTGCTTTATTAAATTGCGGGTTTTCCATAATCGCTTTGATTTCCTTCAGCGTAAAGTCCAGTTCCTTAAAAAACAGGATCTGCTGCAGTACTTCCAATGCATGTTCATCATACAGCCTGTATCCTGCTTCCGTCATTTCCGTCGGCTGAAACAGGCCGATCTCGTCATAAAACTGGAGCGTCCGAACACTGACACCCGTCAATGTGGAAACCTGTTTAACAGTCATCATAATTCTCACCTTCCTTTACTGCCCGGTTCGGTTCTCCTGCCCCTCCTGCCGGCGTTGGAAGGAACCGGGGACCTCATCTCTGACTCTCACTTTACACTATCACCATGCGTGATAGTCAATACTTTTTTCAAATTTTCTTATAAACTTCAAATTTTCTTATAAAATTGACGATACTCCCCTCTGTTTTATGCCAAAAAGATACAAACTTCATAATTCGTTAGAAACCCTTAATAAATTTCATAATCTTTTTACGTTGCGGCCAAATTTCTGTTACATTTTTCCAGTATGATAATATTATAAACATAGGAAATCGAATTAAGCAGTCAGAGCGCTTCCTACATATGTTTCCACTAAGTCGGCGGGGTTGACGTAATGTCACCTTGCCGGCTCAACCTAATTTATGGGGTGTTTTTTACAGTCTAAAATTTTTTTCATATTTTTTTGAAATTTATCTGGACAAATCCAATTTCCTATGGTATTATAAGGAAGTTGTCGGAAACGACAGATAAGGCCTATTGGTCAAGCGGCTAAGACGCCGCCCTCTCACGGCGGAAACCCGGGTTCGATTCCCGGATAGGTCATGAAAACCTTTCTGAATATCAGGAAGGTTTTTTTGTTTCTTAGAAAGGTTTATAATATGATAAAAAATATTTGGCGGACAGTTGCCGTCATTTTGTAATGATATTGAATTTGAATTGTTCAGTACCCTTCCTGCCTCACTCATGCTTTTCTTCGGTGCCCACGGCATTACCTTCGCATACCTTCTCTCCCCGGGCAATGGAAGCACACATAGACGTTCTGGTCCGTAAATAACTTACGGGGCACGAGATTGTAGATGTAATCCGATAAACGTTACACACATCCCGATATGAAAAATAATTAATGGTTGAAATAGTGAAAATAAAATAACTACGGTGCAGCTGCATTTGTCGGATCCGCCTACACTCCATATAAAAGGCGGCTTTTGGGCAGTCTGTTTGTTAGTTACCACTGTTAGTTACCGGTAAGTTACGTATTCGTTACGTATTAGTTACTGGCAAATTTCCATACATTTTCATACTGTTTTATTGCTTTTTCACTGATCCGTTATAAAAAAAAGCGCCGCACCCCCTCATGGTTACGGCACTTTTTATTTTTTTATACTCTATAAAATTAGAATTCCCCAGCCTATGCCTCTTCTCAATAGAAACTGTGAAGGCTGGATTTACAAGGGTTTTAGGGGTGTTTGTGCGCTATGAGTGTGCTACTCTGCCGTTCTGATTACTGCTCAGAACACTTTGTGGATTTTAGTATATAAAGCAATAGACAGCCTTCTATCAAAGCGATATAATAAAATTGCTGTTGACTCTTTCCAGCAGGAAGGAGGTGCGACCAGTGCAATACATAACCGCTTTTCTTATCTCTGTTGTGGCAGGTATAGTTTGCTACTATATTTGTAAATGGTTGGACGGGGATAAATAACCAACAGTCTGCCTAAGTTATTCCTCTTCAAAAGGGAAAAGAAACCCCAAGGAGGTGCAACTCCTTGGGGTTTCGCTTTGCGTCCAGTGGACACAACCGCTTTTCTCTGCTAACATCATGTTACGCCAAAAAATAGAAAATGTCAATAGTTTAGTAATTATCAATTTTTTAATCCAACCACCAAACATTTCCTAAATCTTTAAAAAGCCTTATTCCGTAAGCATTTTATTAAAATTTCCCAGCCTTCGCAGCTTCCTCAATAGAAACGGTGAGGGGCGGGTTTTCAAGGGTTTTAGGGGTGTTTGTGCGCTATGTGTGTGCTACTGTGCACTACTGCTCACCACTCAACCATACACGAGATATTAATCAATCCAATTAAAAACTATATTTTCCCTATTAAATATTATTAGTAATCCGAACATATACTTATATCTCTCAGAATTTAAAAATGCAATTATCTTCTCTTTATCTTCTTCAATATCTTTATCGTCAGCCCACCAACCCTTACACTCTATTATCAAAATGTTGTTCTCATTACTTCCCCGCTTATGTAAAATCAAATCTGGATAACACCCATTAGGTCTATTAGCTAAACGTTTAAACCCTTCAATATCTCTATTATACTCTGCATCTAAATCATATTTTTTCAATAAATTATTAGAATCTAAATATTTATTTAAGTATAGACCAAATTTAAAACAAATACTTCGTTCATGAGCGTGAATATCTATAAAGTTATTATCACAAATCAAATTTTTGTCAAGCAAATATAATTCTTCGCCAGCCTTTTTCAAACATTTAGTAAGTTCTCTTTTTACCTTTTCCTTATATTCTATATCGTATATTTCTTTATGTATATTAGCGTTTTCGTTCATCTTTTCCCATTCTTTTATCTGTAATAATTCTGAAATCAACAAATAAGACAAATAAAATCTATTCAAATATTTTATTAAAATCTATATGATAACCAGCAGCATTTAATTCTTTAGCTATATCAGTTTTCCACCCATCACCCATAGTATAATTTATATAAACAACACCTGATATATCGTTAGGCTTTTCTATATCTCCTTTTACAAGAGCAACTACATTTTTTCTTCCAAGTTTGCCGATAAGATAGCCATGCTCAAAAACCACATTTTGCCTTGCTCTAGCATTAAGTGTTTCTGGAGAACTTGAGACATTACCTATATCACAAGGAGTGTACAGTACTATACCGAACCCAACATTTGAATATCTTTCTATTTTTTCAATAATAGTATCTCCAGAACTGGCTTGTTCATGTAAAATCATTGGTTTAAAAGTCATCTTTTCCAAAAATCGAGCTACTTCATTTTTTAGTCCATCATCGTGACCATGTACAACAAATATTTCATTAGCACTAATAGTTGGATTTTCTTGTTTTATACGTGGAGAAATCAGTAATTCCATGTACTCTTTTCTATTCTGCTCAATATCTTTTTTAATAGAATTAATTAAATATACATTATCTTCATGAACATCTTTATTAAAAACATATTCATTATTATGTATCTCAGATAAATTTTTAGTGTACCATTTAGCTATGGTATCACAACAATATTCTAATAAATCAAAAGTAAGATTATTTTGTGCTAGTCCCTCTCTAAGTGTAGTATTTGGCACTCTTATACTTGGTTCATCTGTGTAATTATCTATATTCTCTATTATTCCCATCAACTGTATTTTAGTTATATTAAAATTTTTCATAAGGTTCTCCTTTCCTTCACTCAATCGGGACTGTACCACCATTTCTTTATTAATTATTATATTACCGTGATGTTAACATCACGTTATAAAACGTTTAACAAGACAAATTTCTGCCGTCTTAAATAATTTTTCCCGTATCTCTCAAAGTAAATGTAGCGTCAAAGTCACAATCCAGCAACTCTGCAATCTTTCTCAATTCTTTTTCAGAAAAATTATCATCTCTCAATTTATTACTCAAATTATTTCCACTATATCCAAGCTTTTCCGCCAAGTCCTTAATCTTCATGTTTCTTTCTATCAGAAGAATACGGATTTTAGAAGCCATAGCCATACAATCACCTCGTTTTACTTTTACAAAGATTATACACGAATAAATGTGAAAAATCAAAGTGTCATGTGTTTTCTAATTTATTTTTTACAATAAGGTGTTGACTTTTCACATTGTGCCATGTATAATCACAATTATAAATGTGATATTAAATATATTTTTGTGTTTCAGGTGAGGTGATGTCTAATTATTAAATTTTTATAAAGTTCAACTATATTATACAAAGGCGGTGATACCTATATTTGAAATTGAAAAAAATCTTTCCCACTACATAACAAGGGAATATGAGAAACTAGAATCAAAAGACAAGCAACGGAATTTTATTGAAAATTTCCGCTTTCTTATGATGTCAAATGACACAGACTTTCAGAATTTTTATTCTAAGAAAAGTTTAAATGACCGGGAATTTTATTCCATTGTAGATTCTCTCTATCAACTAAATAATCTTTGCATGTTAGCGGAATTTGTAACTTGTAATAAACCATTGCTAATATATGAAGTCCAAAAAATGGGGAATTGGCAAGGTCATATTGATTTTACTGAACCTTGTAGGTTGGGGCATGATACCATGCTTGCCAGAATATTCACTATTTTACAGCACTTCAATATAAGCACAAATATATCATATGAAACACGTGATAATTCAACCAGAAATCTGAAAGTTCAAGAAGCTTCTGGCTATCAGACCTCTATACCCAAAATTTCTTTACAAGGAAAATGGGTAGAGGATTTCGGTTTTCCTATCGGTTCCCATATCTCTGTTGAATGTTTTCAAAATAAGCTGGTCATTCTTAACAATGAAAATCCCTAATAAATAATGTCTGTCAAAAACCACCGAAGCAGAAATATGTTATACTGCTCCGGTGGTTTTTATTATTTGCCTTTCTCTCTAGCGTTCTAAATCTCTTTCAATTTTGAACAGCTTTCCTTTTAAATCCTGTTGCTTTTCGTATAACTCATTCCGCTTTTTGTATATTTCCTGATTTGCTTTTAATGCTTCCCGAATCCCACTATATACCTCTGGCTGTACTTTTTTGTAATCAGCAGTTACCTTGCGTATTTCATTATTGTTCTCTTTCAGACTATTGCTTGTAATAACCCATTGAATCAAATTATCTGCTTCCTTATCTTCTGAAAGATTGACATATTGTAATATTTTTGCACATAAGCGAACTATAATTTTCTTTTCCATTTCTGTCACAGTGAAGTACCTACCTTTCCATTCCGTTCCTGCTTTTAAGCTTGTTATCAGAGATTTCTGCCGCTTTTTGGTGTTCAAGGATAGAAATAACCTTTTCCTCTCCTAAAACCATTTTAAGCCGCTTTAAATCACGATTTTCTACCTTTAACACATCATTTTCCTGCTCCACAGATTCCAAACGGTTTTCCAGACGCTTTATCTGTTGTCGTATCTGATTCAGCCGCTTTCCTGCTGATTCTAATTTACGGTTTAAATCAAAATTATTTATCATGATTGTCTGCAATACTTCTTTTAATCTGGTAACAAGCGGCTCCGCTTTCTTATCTTTATACGCTTTCGCACTCATTAGAGTTGTCGGCTCTGGTAACTGCCACTCTTTGTCATTTTGAATTGTCTGAATATTTTTTTCTACTTTCACCCGATTGGAAACCATTTTAGTCAACTCTTTTTCAGCCTGTATTACTTCCGCCTTTTTTGCCTGAACCTGTTTTTCTGTAATGATAATCTTATGTGACGCTTCCTCAATTTGTTTATCTAATTGCAAGACTTCCTTTTGACGCTCTTGTTTCTCAAAATTGAGTACACTTAAATGCTTCCGGTGTGTTCCCAATTTCAACCATTGGATTCCATGCCGTTCCATGACAGAAGATAGCTGTTGTTTCTCTGATTCTATCCATAGATTCCATTCTGTTTCCTGCCTGTTGCTTCCCTCAAAGCCTTGCATTTTTAATGCCTGTTTTAAGGATACTCTGGTATCTAATCCCCGTTTGCTCCCTGTCGTATATGGTACAAAGTCTATATGTAAATGAGGTGTTTCTTCGTCAAGATGTAGGTGAGCAGAGAACACATATAAGTTAGGATTCCTTTTTTGAAAATCCTGCATAAATTCATCTAATATCTGTTTTGCAAGCTCTCCATGTTCCCCTCTTACATTCATATCATCTTTGTTTCCAATCTGGAATACTGCTTCATAGAAAAGTTTTTCTTGTTTACCTGTTCTAATTTTATCGTAGTAATTTTCAATCATACGGTCTTTTCGTGTTTGCTTCACATTATATCGGTTGACTGCTTCATCAAACAAAGTATGGTATACTTGTTTTAAACTTTCATTGCAATACTCAATATTATTTTTTGTCCGTTCAGCGTCAACATTTTCTGCTGTAAATGCTCTCCTGTTATGGGTGAGTGAACCTTTTCCCATCATGCCGCTGATTGTGCGTTCCATGAATCTCCTCCTTTCAGTCGGACAATACGGGCGGCATTTAAGCCGCCATAGCTTTGTTACTTTCGACGAAAGTAACGCAAAAGCACTTTTGACAGGTTCCCTATCAAAAATGCAGACCTGCAAGCAGGTTTTGCGCCCTGCCGAGAGCTGTCCGGCTAACGCCGCCCACGGCTTCACAGCCGTTTTTTCTGTCCGCCCTGTCGTCATAACAAGTTCAACATAATCAAGGTAGCAAGATTCCCTATTCCTATAGATATGGCAATCTTGCCATCTTCTTTTTTACAATGTCCAATACCACTGATTCCCTATTTTTATGGAATCAACATTTAATTCCTTTTTAGCATTCCATAATGTCTTTTTTCGGATTCCACGGTCTTTTGCTTCTTCCTCAATATCCTTGCAAGCCATTTGTCCATCTGCCAAAATTTCTTTTAAAAACTCCTTTGCACCTTTTGATTTCTGACCTCTGCAATCACCAGAGAGTAAATCATCTACATTGATGTCATATTCTCCTGTCCATTCAAATCCATTCTGCTTATCCAATCGAAAAGCTATCGGTTTTGCTTCTGGTGCCAGCGAACTTTTCACCTGACAAACTACCCTGATTTCCGGGTCATCTTTTATCCTGCCAACAATTAAAACGCTTCTAGCCGCCGCTTGAAAATCAATGGAGCCAAGACCACGATAAGACGATTTTCCTCCGCTGGCTTTATTCATATGACCGATTAACACAATCGCACAGTGATACTTTTCAGCTAATGTAGAAATCCGCTTCATTACGGGTCTTATTTCATTCGCCCGGTGCATATCAACGTCAGCACCTAAATAACCTTGTATTGGGTCAAGCACCACCAATCTGGCACCCGTTTCAATAATTGCTTCTTCCAGACGGGAATCCATCATAGTCAATGCTTTTTCTTTATCATCAATCACCAATACTCTTGAACAATCTGCTCCTGCCGCATTTAAACGTGGCTTAATGGTATCTCCCAGACCGTCCTCCGCTGTCTGGTACAGAACATTCACAGGTTGTCTATCTGATTCTGCTTCTTCCTTACTTTCAATCCCAGCCCCCGGTTCGTCAAAAGGAAGTACCGCTTCCCCACGGGTCAGCTTTGCAATTACTTGTAGGGCAAGTGTTGTTTTACCCTCGCCGGGGTCTCCCTGAATAATCGTGACCTTACCAAAAGGAATCAGCGGATAAAGAAGCCATTCCACTTCTTCCTCTTGTACATCAGCCATATTTATAATCTTTAATTCTGTTTTCTTCTTTTCTTCCATATTGGCACCCCTTTTCAAATTTTCAGTTGATTTTTGGAGAAGCCGCCTGTATACTTAACTTGTGAGATATGGTATCGGCGGCTTGCCCGTTTACCATTAAAAACTCTTGCCTGCTAAGCAAGGGTTTTTTCATTATCTTTGGTTTCTTCTTCCGGCTTAAAATATCCGGTTTCTTCCCATACCTTGCGGTCTGGACAGTAGTAATTGTACTCTGATGAATTTTCCAGCTTAACAGCATAACCGAATGTAAATATCCCTTTTTGCAATCCATATCGTATGTATTGAGCGTCTTTCCCGATTGCTTTTGCGATTTCTGCTATTGGTACATTCCGACCTTTAAACTCTGGTAATTCTACATAGTACCGGATTCTCTCCATAAAATCCCTCCCTACTGATTCAAAATTTCTTCCATGCTCATTCCAAGAGCTTCCGCTAATTTGTACGCTACCACCGGAGAACAGCTCTTTCCTGCCTTGATACAAGAAATTGTCTGTCTGGATACTCCACTCTTTTCCGCTAACATACGAATATTCATTTCCTGTTCTCCCATTTTAATCTGCATTTTTGTTTCGTTTAATCTCATTGTTTTCCTCCTTTAATTTTAAAATATGCACTTTAAATACATATTTTATTATACGTATCTATTTTTCATATGTCAAGTTATTTTTTTCAAATATATGTACTTGTAATTCGTATTTTTATATGATATGATAAGGGTGGAGGTGAACAAATGATAGATAATCAAAATAATATCGGACAGAGAATCCGGGCAGCCAGAAAACAGAAAGGTATCAATCAGACAGAGTTAGCAAACCTTTTAGGGAAATCGCTCCGCACCATACAAAAATATGAAAGCGGAGAAATTGAAGTTTCCATTGCCATGATTAACGAGTTGGCAAAGGTGCTTGATACCACATCTACTTTTCTGATTGGCTATGAGCATGACGAAAAGAATATCCTTAGTCTTTCAGATATTATGGACTTCCTTTTCAAATTGGACAGAGTAAAGGGCTTGAATTTCAATATTGATGTGAAACGCCCTCCCCATTATGACGAATGGGAGTGTTCTATTACATTCAATGGTAAAGACAAGTCAGCAGATTTCAATGCAGATATGTGCCTATTTCTGGAAGAATTTGCAGAGTACAGGGAAGATTTTAAGAATAACCGTATCAGTGCAAAACGGTATAAGGAATTACAGGACAAAGACCTTGCTTATTATTCTGCTACTATGCTGGAAGAAAAGCCCGAAGATTAATTTTCAACAAATGTTCCTTGAAAACAGAATACTAATAGAAAGGGTGATTGTATGGCAAAAGCATTACAAAGAGCAAATGGAACAGGAAGCGTCTACAAACTATCAGGCAAACGCCGCAATCCGTGGCGGGCAGTCGTTACAAACGGTTGGGCATACAATGATGAAAAAGGGAAGCTGGTGCAAAACCGGGTGACAATCGGCTATTATCACACCAGAGATGAAGCGATACAAGCCATTGCAAACTATAATTCCAGCCCCTATGATATTCAGACCAACTCTGTTACCTTTGAAGATGTATACGAATTGTGGAGTAAAGACTATTTTCCCACACTCTCAACCATGTCAAGTGTACGCACTGTCCAAGCCGCCTATAAATATTGTACTCCCCTCTATAAAATGCGTATGAAAGATATTCGCGTGGAGCATTTAGAGGGAACCATACGTGACGCAGATGTAGGAAGTGCCACAAAAGGCAGGATTAAATCATTATTTAATATGATGTACCGTTACGCAATGAAACATGAGATTGTCCAAAAGGACTATGCACAGCTTTGTAACGCAGTCAAACGGGAAGCACCAGAAAAAGAAGTCATTCCCTTTACAACAGAAGAAATTAACCTGCTCTGGGATAACGTAAATGAGGTTCCTTTTGTGGATATGATTTTAATAGGAATTTACAGCGGCTGGCGCCCACAGGAATTAGCATCCTTAAAGACAGCAGATATTGACCTTGAAGCCAGCACCATGAAAGGCGGCATGAAAACAGACGCAGGTAAAAACCGTGTTGTACCAATTCACCCTCTTATCTACCCTCTCATTGAAAAACGCATCTCGCCAGAAAATGAATTTCTGTTTAATGATGATAATGGACAACATGGAACCTACATGACCTATGACAAATATCGGGGCAGATTCGTAAAAGCCATGAAACGCTTGAAGCTGACCCACCGACCGCATGAAACCAGACATACTTTTATCACAAAAGCTAAAGAATGTCATGTAGACGAATACATACTAAAACTCATTGTCGGTCATGCCATAACAGATATTACAGAAAAAACTTATACCCACAGGACAATGGAGCAACTCCAAAAGGAAATATGCAAGATAACAAAATAAGAGATGTTTCACAAGGCGTTCACCCTGAAAAACATCTCTTATACACTAACATTTTAATTCTTATCTTTGTGCGCTACGCTTGTGTGCTACGTGTGCGCTACTTGTGTTCTACACACTCATTTTCAACACTTTTCAGCACAACTCACAACTTCTGAACCCCTTATAAAATGGGCTTTTCTTAGAATTTCCCTTCCTTCGCCGCTTCCTCAATCGAAACAGCAACAGCAACAGTCATACCAACCATCGGGTTATTTCCTGCACCGATCAGACCCATCATCTCAACGTGAGCCGGAACGGAGGAAGAACCTGCGAACTGTGCGTCAGAGTGCATACGTCCCATAGTATCTGTCATACCGTAGGAAGCAGGACCTGCTGCCATGTTGTCCGGGTGAAGTGTACGTCCTGTACCACCGCCGGAAGCAACAGAGAAGTACTTTTTGCCCTTCTCATTACATTCTTTCTTGTAAGTACCTGCAACCGGATGCTGGAATCTGGTTGGGTTGGTGGAGTTACCAGTGATGGAAACGTCAACGCCTTCCTTCCACATGATTGCAACGCCTTCTGTTACGTCGTTGGAGCCGTAGCAGTTAACCTTTGCTCTTAAGCCTTCAGAATAGGACTTTCTCCACAGTTCTTTTACTTCGCCTTTGTAGTAATCCATCTCGGTCTCTACGTAAGTAAAGCCGTTGATTCTGGAAATAACCTGAGCGGCATCTTTTCCTAAACCGTTTAAGATAACTCTTAATGGTTTCTCACGAACCTTGTTTGCCTTCTCTGCGATACCGATTGCGCCTTCTGCTGCTGCGAAGGACTCATGACCTGCCAGGAAGCAGAAACAGTCTGTGGTCTCTTCCAGTAACATCTTTCCTAAGTTACCATGGCCTAAACCAACTTTACGCTGATCAGCAACGGAACCCGGGATACAGAAAGACTGAAGGCCTTCGCCGATAGCTGCAGCCGCGTCAGCAGCTTTCTTGCAGCCTTTTTTAATTGCAATGGCTGCACCTACCGTGTAAGCCCATTTTGCATTCTCAAAACAGATCGGCTGAATTGCCTCTACCTGCTTGTATACATCTAAACCAGCATCTTTAGTGATCTTCTCAGCTTCTTCGATCGAAGCGATGCCATAGCTGTTTAAAACGGAATTGATTTTGTCAATTCTTCTCTCATATGATTCAAATAAAGCCATTATCTTGTCCTCCTTGTTATTAGGCTATGTCAAATTCTGCAAATGGAAATCCGATATTTCTATGTAGACTTATCGTCCTGTCCCATTATTCATGTCTTGGGTCGATGATCTTAACAGCGTCAGCAACACGGCCGTACTGTCCTTTTGCTTTCTCCCATGCAGTATTCGGATCGTCGCCCTTCTTGATGAAATCTGTCATCTTTCCAAGGCTTACGAACTGATAGCCGATGATCTGATCGTCAGCATCCAGTGCAATACCGGTTACATAACCTTCAGCCATTTCAAGGTAACGAGGACCTTTCTTTAAGGTTCCGTACATGGTACCAACCTGAGAACGAAGTCCCTTTCCTAAGTCTTCCAGTCCCGCACCGACAGGAAGTCCATCCTCTGAGAACGCACTCTGGGTTCTGCCGTATGCGATCTGTAAGAATAATTCTCTCATTGCTGTATTGATTGCGTCACAAACAAGGTCTGTGTTCAATGCTTCTAAAACGGTTAAACCTGGCAGAATCTCTGCAGCCATGGCAGCGGAGTGAGTCATACCGGAACATCCGATGGTCTCTACCAGTGCTTCCTGAATGATGCCTTCTTTGACATTTAAAGTCAGCTTACATGCACCCTGCTGAGGAGCACACCAGCCAACGCCATGTGTTAAACCGGAGATATCTTTAACTTCTTTAGATTTTACCCATTTTGCTTCTTCTGGGATTGGAGCAGCGCCGTGATGAACGCCCTGTGCCACTGTGCACATCTCTTCTACTTCCTGTGAATAAATCATGTTAAAACTCCTTTCGAATAAGTAATAATTGTGAAAAGTACTTTGTTAAATATATCACATCATACTTAGCTATATTCTCTCACAGAATGTCGAATTTCGCAAGCATTTTTTGGATTTCCCTGTAAAATCAAGGGGGTTGGGAAATCTCCTGATTTATCATTTTTCCTTCCCTCTCACGCATATAATTACTAACCACCTGTCAAAGGAGCATCTGTCAATTACCCAAGTCTAAAGACACAGGCTTGTAGCTCAACAACCGTAGTAAAAACAACAGGGGATTCCTCTGTCTCCTACCTCTAACATTGGCTACTATAGGCTGATTGACTGCAGCCCTTCTGCTTCGGCTTTGCCTGACAGACCTCTGCTAACCAGAGAAGAATTCGCTTTCGATCCCAGTGGAATTGACTCGTTACGCCGGGATGCTCTTCGGAGCGGCAAGGTACAAATTCATCACACCGATCCGGTCATCATTGCTTCGGTATCCGCACTTACAGCATTTGAATTACACGTTCTAAAGATTCAATAAAAGAAAGGAAAGAGAGACTCTGTAAGAGACGCTGAGGGGCGCCTTTCCTCTCATGTCTGAAGACACGAGTCTCCAGGTACATCTATGAAATCGAAAAATATCAGCGCTCTGCTCATTTCAATCATGATCCCTTTGGCTGTCGGCTCTATTTCTGCGCTTATCAGCGGTAATACGATGGCCTACCAGACATTGATCAGGCCGCCCTTATCACCGCCGGCCTTTCTGTTTCCGGTTGTATGGACAATTCTGTACCTGTTAATGGGGATCTCCTCCTACATGATCTATGTCTCGGGGGATCCAAACACAGGAAAAGCGCTTAAATACTATGCATTACAGCTTCTTTTCAATTTTGGATGGAGCATCCTGTTTTTTGGTCTCTCCCAATATCTGCTGTCATTTATCTGGCTTATTGCACTGATCCTGCTTATAGCCGTGATGATTTACCAGTTTTATAAAATCTCCCCTCTGGCAGCCTGCTTACAGATTCCATACCTGTTATGGTGTATGTTCGCCGCATATCTGAATCTGTCTATTTACCTTCTGAATCGATGATCCGTGTTTTGCCGGTTACGAAAACAGGAGAAAAGGGGAACTGCCCCGCCAGTGATGGTAAATCACAGGTATGACAGCTCCCCTTTCTTCCTGCAGCATTTCCTTCGAAGCTTCCGCATCTCCAGTCAGGTCCACGTTCAGGCCCACATTCTGGTTCACGTTAAGGCCCACAGTCAGGCCCATGTTCAGGCCCATGTTCAGGCCAACATTCAAGCCGCTCCCTCTTTCAAGTTTCTGACCAGCAGCTTTAAAAATGGGAGCATCACCAGCACATAGGTCACAGAGAAAATAATACTTGCAGCGATTGACGCTTTGTTCCGGTGCCGTTTTGGGATTCCCATTCCAAACAGAAACCCGGCAGCACAGACGCAGAGCTTTAACAACGCCACATCACGGATTTTCCAGGACTTTATATATTCGTCCGCAGTATTCAGCCATTGTTTCATCAGCGTGTCCTCCTTCATGTATTTCTTATATTTCCATTATATCATCAGGGACAGCCATAATCCAATGTTTTTTCCTGGATTAACCGATCCGCACCGCAGTCTCCACCGCCTGCCTCACCGCTTCCAGCGCCTGTGCGGGCTGCTGCGCGTCTCCGATCAGAACCGCCTCCGGATAAGCCTCTTTCAGTTCCTCATAAAGACCTCTGACCGGGCGTGCCCCGCAGGCATAGATGATATGGGTAAAGCCGCTTAAAACTTCCTGTGTGCCGCGCCTTTCCACAGTCACCTCTCCGCCGTTTACGGATACCAGCTTTGTGCCTGTCATCATGGTAATCTCCGGCCGGTTCAGCCGTATCATGGCCGGCACTCTGTTGTTCACTACCATTCCCGCGCCGATCTCATCTGCCATCTCGATCATGGTAATATGACAGAATCCGCGCTTCTGATGCATCATGTACTCACAGACCTCACAGCCAACCATACCGCCGCCGACTACCAGGACATTTCCGCCTGGGATTGCTGTCTCTCCTCTCAATACCTTCCATGCGGTTATCGCCTGCTCCGGATCGATTCCCGGTACCGGCGGGAGCATCTCTCCCGCTCCGGCAGCGATAACCAGCGTATCAGGAGAAAGACGGTCAATAACGTCCCTGTCCGCGGCCGTGTTCCGCCGTACGTCTACAGACAGCCGTTCCAGTTCATGCTCCAGATAGACAATCCATTTGCTCAGTTCCTGCTTATGGGGCGGAATACAGGCAAGCCGCATCTGGCCTCCCAGTTCATTTTCCCGCTCCAGGAGAACGACTTTGTGGCCGCGCACCGCACAGGCCCTGGCACAGGCCATGCCGCCGATTCCGCCGCCCACGATTACCACACGTTCCGGCCTTTCCGTTTTCGTAAGCTCCAGCTCTTTCTCCCTGCCTGCCGCCGGATTGATCACGCAGGAGGCCGGATGGCGTTTCGTCTGTTCTCCCACACATCCGATGGCGCAGGCCGCGCACGGTGCGATTCCGTCGTAATCTCCGGCTTCCATCTTTTTTACGAAGTCGGGATCCGCAATCAGGGCGCGGCCCAGCACGACGCCATCCACCTTGCCCGAATCGACCAGATATTCCGCATACCGCGGCTCGCCTATTTTCCCGACCACGAGTACCGGCACTGCCGCCGCCTGCTTCAGCGCTTCCGCCTCCGGAACGTTGACGCCCTGCACCTCCCCGTGGCACGGGATAATCTTATTGCATCGCTCATACTGGGTACCGCCGCTGATTTCAAATGCATCCACGCCGTGACGTTCCAGGATCGGAACGAGGTACTTCATATCTTCCAGCGTATTGCCCTGTTCGTCCCGTTCACTTCCCGACATGCGAAGAATAATCGGGAAATCGGGGCCGCAGGACTCCCGAATCGCATCCAGGACTTCACACAGCAGGCGTGCCCGGTTGTCAAGGCTGCCGCCGTAACGGTCCGTCCGTTTGTTCCTCATGGGTGATAAAAGTGATCCCAGCAGCATATACGCGTGGGCGCAGTGCAGCTCGATTCCGTCAAAGCCGGCGCGCTTGGCATCGTATGCGCCTTTTGCGTATTTCTGTATGATCCCTGGAATTTCCTCCAGTGTGACAGCCCTGGTCTTCTGAGCCATGGAATTTAAGTACACGCTGCTGGCCATGGGCGGAATGCCGCGGAACGCGCTGACACTCTCCGGTCCCGGGTGGGTGATCTGCGGGATCACCCTGGCGCCGCACTCGTGGATTTTGTCCGTGAAATGGCGGTAGGACGCAATACTCTCTTCATTTCTGAAACACAGCGTGTTGCCCAGATACGGCACATCGGGATCTACCGAGAGCGCGTCGGTGATGATACAGCCCACGCCGCCTCTCGCCCTTGCCAGCCAGTATTCCTGCATGGTCTCATTGACCGTTCCGTCTGGGCTCTCGTATCCCAGGGACATGGGTGCCATGAAAACGCCGTTTTTTACGGTCATGGAACCGATCTTTAACGCTTCTAATAATCTGGATTTCATCGATAATTCCTCCTCTTTTCCGTGCAAAGCTCTATGCGAAACCGGCATACAGGCTTCCTCTTCACCAGCCTTCTATACCTGCCTTGCAGTGTCAAATCCTTCCGCAATCGCATCAATCGCACGCCTTGCCCGCTTCGCATCTCCGATAACAAAGAAATCCGCCCCAGCCTTCTCACTGGCTTCTTTCAGCGCACTGCTGTCTCTCGAAGCAGACCCCACAGCCAGAACCACGCTGTCACAGACCACGGTCTCCTTCCCTTCCAGTGTCTCAACCACCACACCGGTCTCATTGATTTCGAGACATCGGGCATTTGTGATGATCCCGACCGACTCACCGCCGAGCTTCTGCATCACGGCGATTTTCCGGAGCATTCCCAGATCTTCTCCCGCCGTATCCTTCATTTCCAGCACCTTCACCGGATGCCCGGCCGCCGCCAGCGCATCCGCGGCCTCGAGACCGACCAGCCCGCCTCCGATCACACAGACGCTGCCCTCCGGCTCCACTTCATGCTCCAGCACGGCGTGGGCCTGACAGACCATTTTCTTCCCGCTTCCCGGAAGCTTCAGCTCGATCGGCGCGGAGCCTACGGCCGCGATCACCGCGTCCGGTTTCTCCTCCGTGATAATCTCCGGTGTAAGCGGCGTATGGAAGCGCACCTCCGCACCCGACCGCTCCACCAGCCGTCCAAAGGAAATGGCTGCCTGTTTCATCTCTTCCTTGCCCGGAGCCTGGCCCGCCGTGATAAACTGGCCGCCCAGACGGTCTCCCGCCTCAAAGATCACCGGATGATGGCCCCTCATGAGCAGCACCCTGGCCGCCTCCAGGCCGGCCATTCCGCCGCCTGCGATATAGACCCGTTTCGGAGTCTCCGCCTTTGTAAGCTTCCACTCCTCCTCGTGACCCAGACACGGATTTCTCAGACATGTGATAAACGGTCTGTTCCTTAAATCGCAGAATCCGTCGTAGCAGCCCTGGTTGCAGCCGACACAGTGGATGATGTCCTCTGTCCTGCCCTCCCTCGCCTTATTGCAGAACTCCGGATCAGCCAGCTGGGCTCTTCCCATGACGACCATATCGGCCTTATCCTCTTCCAGGATGGCTTCCGCCTGCTCCGCGGTGTTAATCCTTCCCACGGCGATCGTCGCCATCTTCGTCTCTCTTCTGATCCGTGCGGCGTTCTCCACATTAAAGCCTCTCGGAATATCGATGGGCGGAACCTCATAAACGGATCCGGCCGTAATGATATTTCCCCTGGATACATCCAGTACATCCACTCCATTTTCCCCGGCTATGCGGCAGAATTCGATGATTTCTTCGATAGTAAGCCCACCCGGCAGATAATCATCGTGAGCATCAATACGCATGAACAGCGGCATTTCCTCCGGTATGGCGTTCCGAATCGCCCGTATACATTCAAGCGGGAATCTCGACCGGTTCTCAAAGCTTCCTCCGTACTCATCCGTCCTGTGATTTAAGCCTCCGCTTAAGAAGGAATGGGGCAGATAATTGTGCGCGCAGTGGAATTCCAGACAGTCGTATCCAGCCTCGACACAGCGCGCCGCGGCCTTTCCGTAACACTCCACAATCTCCTGTATCCTGTCTGTTGTAATAGCCTTAAGCTTCTTACCCGCAAACTCCATATCATTAACCACCAGCATTTCTGCCCTGGGGTCAAACGTCGTGGCGATAGAGCCCTGCCACAGCTGAATCGCCGCCTTTCCGCCGTTCTGGTGGATGGCATCCGTCAGCTTCTTATGCCCCCCGATCAGGCTGTCGTCACTGATGGATACAAAGTGTGCGGGAGCGCTGGGTGTATGTACCGCGGCCACCTCCACGATGTTTAAGCCGCAGCCGCCGGCCGCTCTGGCCGCGTGATAGGCGGCAAGCCTCGGAGTGATCTCCCCCTTTTCCCCCGCCATACGGGTTCCCATTGCAGGCAGCACCACCCTGTTTTTCAGTTCCAGACCCCTGATTTGAATCGGAGAAAATAATCTGTCATACATAGAAAAACCTCCTTCGCATATTGAACATGATACTTTCATTATAGCAAAGAAGGGCTTCTCCTTATATTCACATTATGAAGTTTTATTATCATTTTTTGTCAGGCTTTTCTCTCATCACTTCCCGGTACTCCTCCGGCGTCTGGTTCATCCACCGTTTAAAATGCCGCTGAAAGGTAGACTGTGAGTTAAAGCCGCACAGAGAGGCGATTTCCAGAACCGTCCTGTCCCCTGTCCGCAGAAATGAGCAGGCATAGGAGATGCGGACCTGGGCCAGCAGCTCTTCAAAGGGATTTCCAAACACCTGTTTAAAGATCTGCTTCACTGTATACGGCTTCATACAGAACTTCTCACATAAATCCTCCAGCCGTATATCCTCGGAAAAATGGATATGGATATACTGAAGAAACTGCATTGCCGAACCGGCGCCGCTTCCCGGAACCATGGTTCCGATATACTCCGTCTGATACTCCCGCGGAGTCACCCCGCAGTACTGTTTGAACACCTTGTAAAATGCCGCGGCAGAAGAGAAATTCAGCTGATCGCCGATATACTCCATGGACAATTCCGGAAAATGCAGCAGCGCGCAGGCATTGATCACCTTTCCAAACTGCTTGAGCTGGAAAAATGTGAATCCGCAGGCTTCCTTGATCCTCCGGTTCATCGTCTCAGGGCTTATCCCCTCCTCAGTCATGTCCTCCAGCGTGATATCCTCTCCCGTTGCCAGAATCACTTTCTCGATGATGCTCCATACCGTCCGTTCCTTCCGGGACGCCTTACCGATTTCCTCATAGGCATACCGGCAGTAATAGGCGTGCAGCTCGAGCGTCTTGTACTCGATCATGTTAAGACGCTCAAATCGCGCTTCCTTTGCCTCACGAAGAAGGCTGCGCACCAGCGCCTCCACCTCTTCCTTCTCTTCCCCGGAAAGTCTCACCATGGGCTTCGTATCGTACACCAGCCTGGCATTGGCGTGCTTCGGGTGCTTCTCCCAGCTCATATACATAAAAAGCCCGATGTGGAACCGGATCACCGCCACATCGAGCTTTTCCTCCACCGCTTCCACATGGTGGAAGTGGTGGGAATACATGCAGAACAGACTGCCCGGCACCGCGTCGTAGGCATATCCGTTTACCGATATGGCGCCCTTTCCGGACAACACATAGAATATCTCCACACGCTCGTGGAGATACGGATCGGTGGGCCCGTCGATGATTCTGCGCTCGATCCCGATCTCCTTCTCCACATAGTTGTCGTAATGGTTGATCCCCGTGTACCAGTCATTCTGCTGTTTCATAATTTTTATAATCTCACCTTATACGATTCTTCTGACCGATAAAATCGTCCTGTATGTAGCCGTACCTACCTTGATACCAGTCGTAGGCGTGCTGGCGTGAACAATCTGTCCGTTTCCGATATAGATCGCGACATGGCCGGCGTAGCAGATTAAATCACCTGGCTGCGCCTCCGAATAAGAGACTTCACGTCCCGCGGAACGCTGCTCCGAAGAGCTTCTCGGCAGTGAGTAGCCGAAATGCTTGTATACCTGCTGCACGAAACCGGAACAGTCGGCTCCGTTCGTTAAGCTTGTCCCTCCGTAAACGTAGGGATTACCCACAAACTGAAGGCCATAATCCGCCACCGCGCGGCCCTGTGCCGATCCGCCGCTGCTCTTTACCGCAGCCGGGCCGGTGTATTTGTCGTTGGCCGATGTCTTCTTCGAAGTAGTCGTAGCCGAACTCTTTTTCTTTGCTGCTTCCGCTTCCGCTTTCTTTCTTGCTTCCTCGGCCTCCCTCTTCTTTCTGGCCTCTTCCTCTTTTGCCTTCTGAATCTCCTGGTTCTTCTTCTCTACGGTCTTGGCATAGGCCGCCGCGTCATTCTTTGCCTGGGCTAACTGGGAGTCAAAATTGCTGACTTCCTTCTTCTTTTTGGCAATCGTCGTCTCCAACTGGGATTTCTGGCCCTGAAGCTCCAGCTCCATTACCTCCATCTCGGCCTTGTCATTCTCCAGCTGCGCCTTGTTGTCAGCCACCTGCTGCTTTGTCTCCTGATACGTATCCAGCATCTTCCGGTCATAGGAATAGATACTCTCCACATACTCCGCTTTGTTTAACAGGTCCGCCATACTCTTTACCTGAAGAAAGATATCAAGGTACTCTGTATCGCCCTTCTCATACATATACTGAATCCGCTTTTTCATAGCAGCATACTGCTTTTCTTCTTCTTTTTTAGCAGCCTCGTAATCGATTTCCGCCTGCTTAATGTCGGCTTCCTTGTTGGTGATATCCGTCTCGAGGAACTGAATATCGGTAAGAAGCGCCGTTAAATCCGAGGTCAGCTTTGACACCTGGGCGTTGGCGGCGTTCTTGTTGGCTTCTGCCGCTTCCGCCTTCTTCTTAGCGTCATCCAGCTTCTGCTGAGCCTCTTTCTTCTCTTTTTCCGCCTTGGATGTGGCCCACGCGGGAACTGTCTGTGTACATAGCATACTTCCGATTAACAGGCTGCAGCCGAGTCTCCTCAGCCACTTCCGAAAATGATTGCTTCTTAACTGTATTTTTATATTCATCGCTGGTCCTTCGCTCTATTTTCATCTGGAATTTTTATGTAGAAATACTCTATCTCTTATGTTAACCGAAACCATAGGTAAAATTCAACCCTTTTTTATATTTTTTATGATTTTTTTATAATCACGCAGAACATGGCCTCTAAAGCGGCTGTGCTCCGGCATGGGAGTCCGGCCTCCCGGCCTTTTCGCTCATTTTCTGCCCCTCCCGCATGGTTTTCAATTCCTCCAGCACTCTCACCACGATAAAGGTCGCCAGCGCAAAGGTAAAGACATCGGCTACCGGCTGGGCCAGCTGTACACCCAGAATGCCGCAGATGTTCGGCAGAATGAGGAGCGAGGGAATCAGGAACAGGCCCTGGCGTCCCATGGCTACCAGCGAAGCGCGGAACCCGTATCCGATGGACTGGGTCAGCATGTTGACCATGATCACCCACGCCTGAAGCGGCAGCGTCAGGATCTGCAGCCGCAGCGCCAGCGTACCGATCCGGATCACCTCTAAATCTTCCCGGCGGAATGCGGTAATGATCGGGCGGCTGATCACAAATGCAATGATGCCGAAACAGGTCAGCATCGTAATCGCCACCTTTACACAGAACCAGAACGCCTCCAGCACACGGTCGTACCGCTTCGCCCCGAAATTAAAACCGCATACCGGCTGGAAGCCCTGGCCGAAGCCGATCAGCGCCGAGTTAATAAACATCATAAACCTGGAGACAATCGACATGGCCGCAATAGCGGAATCGCCGAATGGTCCTGCCGCAAAGTTTAGGATCACTGTCGCCACGCTGGCCAGTCCCTGGCGGCAGAAGGAGGGAAGCCCTGCGTGCAGAATCTCTCCGTACATTTTCCCGGTAGGCGTAAATTTGGACAGCCTCATCCGAATGCTTCCTTCTCTGAAATTACACTGGTAAAACAGGATTCCGAAGCTGATCATCTGACTCATCATCGTCGCAATGGCCGCTCCTGCAATCCCCATATCAAAACCGAAGATCAGAATAGGATCGAGAATCATATTCAGGACACCGCCCGTGGTAATACCGATCATGGAATACATGGCATTTCCCTGGGCGCGCAGAATATTGTTCATGACAAAGGAAGACATCATAAAGGGGGCTGCGATCAGAATATATTTGCCATAGTCCATGGCGTATGGAGCGATGGTTTCCGTAGCCCCTAAAAGAAATACGAGCGGCCGCAGGCAGATGAGCCCGAAAACCGAGATCAGGGCACCGATGATCAGGGCCGTGAAAAATGCGGTCGCCGCCGATTTTTCCGCTTCCCCGCCGTTTCTGTCCCCCAGCGAACGCGAGATGTAATTCCCGCTCCCCATTCCCAGCGTAAAGCCGATAGCCTGTATCATGGCCATGGCGGAGAACATGACGCCCACCGCGCCGGATGCGCTGGTTCCGATCTGGCTGACGAAAAAGGTATCCGCCATATTATAGATGGCGGTCACCAGCATGCTGATAATCGTTGGAACCGCCAGCCGCGGAATCAGTGTGGAAACCGGCGTTTCGATCATCTGTACAAAACGTTCTTCCTGTGTCATCGGTTTCTTCATTTGCAAACTCCCCCTTCTAAACTTACCATGACGCCTGCGCGCCATCCTCCGGAAGCTTCCCGGATACATACAGAAAACAGATAAAGAACAGGATTCCCTTGATCACGCTGGAAATCGTAAATGCCCACCAGATGCCGTCAAGCGCCAGCGGTGTGCTGCTTAAAATCATGGCGAGCGGTATTCTTGCCGAGGTAAACACGACACTTATAACGGAACAGAGCAGTGTCTTCCCGAGACCGGACAGCGCGCCGACCGTCGTCAGCTCCACACACATGAACATCTGTGAGAAACCGAGGACGACGAGATAGCTGATGCCCATGGGAATAATATCTGCCTCATGGATAAACAGTCCGAAGATCTGCCTCGGAAATCCGATCAGCACACCTGAACAGAAAAGCCCCCATACGAACATGACGCCGATGGCCGTCATATAGCCTTTCTTCACCCGTCGGTACTGGCGTCCTCCGTAGTTCTGGCCAATAAAGGAATTGATGGCCGCCGCGAACCCATCCGCCGTCATCCAGGAGATGGATTCGATCTGGCTTCCCACTCTCTGCACCGCCACGGCCGCGTCGCCGAAGCCTGCCACGAATCTGGTCAGAACCATGGAAATGCTGGTATAGATCAGATTCTGGACCGCAGCCGGAAGGCCGATGCGGACCATCACCCGGAAATAATCTTTGGGGATCCGTTCCAGGAAACGGACCTTATCAAACACCAGTCTGTCCTTTTTCACTACCACAAGAAATACAATCGTTACAATCATCTGTGCCGTGACCGTGGCCACCGCCGCACCGGCGACACCCATTACGGGAAACGGTCCGACGCCGAATATTAAAACCGGATCGAGTATCATATTCATGATAAGCCCGATAACATTGGCGATAAACGGTGTTTTGCTGTCCCCCATCGCCGTCAGTATTCCGGTAATTATCGCATTTAAAAAGGAAAACAAGATCAGGCCGCAGGTAATCTTCAAATACACCTGGGCATTGTGAATAATGGCGCCGTCACTCAAGCCGAAAAATCCGATGAGCGGACGGGCTCCAAATACTGTAACAGCGGCAAATACCAGGGCAAACAGAACGCCCATCTGGATCGCTCCCGCCGCATACTTGGCGGCCTCCTCCGGTCTCCCGCTGCCGAGAGAATGGGCCACCTTCACCTGGCCTCCCATCTTGGCCAGCGCCACAACGCCCTGGGAAAGCCATGTATACATGCTGGCCGCGCCCACTGCCGCCACCGCGGGAGACCCCACCAGGCCGATCCACGCCATATCCGTCAGGCTGTATGCCGTCTGGACCAGCGCCGTCGCCATAATCGGCAGGGCCAGTCCCGTCAGAGACGTAAAAATATGGCCATGCAGCAAATCTATCTTCTTACTCATATACACCTCAAACGAAATGATATATCATCAGGAAGGGCTGCCTTGCTGGCAGCCCCTCTGCATCCTGTTATGATACTTCTATCTACACTTCCTGTTGTAATACTTTTTATTCACCCTGTCCGGATAAGTATTCGTGGATTCCTCTCGCTCCGGCGCGTCCCGCCTCCATGGCGAGAATTACTGTGGCAGCACCCGTAACGGCGTCGCCGCCTGCATATACGCCTTCCTTTGTGGTCTTACCGTTTGACTCTTCCGCTACGATACATTTTCTGCGGTTAGTTTCGAGACCCTTCGTAGTGGCGGAGATCAGCGGGTTCGGTGAAGTTCCGAGAGACATGATAACCGTGTCCACTTCGATGACAAATTCGGAACCTTCAATGGCAACCGGTCTTCTTCTGCCGGAAGCATCCGGTTCACCCAGTTCCATCTTGATGCACTTCATGCCATTCACCCATCCGTTGCCATCGGTGAGAATCTCAATCGGATTTGTCAGAAGATTAAAGATGATTCCCTCTTCCTTCGCGTGGTGTACCTCCTCCGCTCTGGCCGGAAGCTCTGCCTCGCTTCTTCTGTATACAATATGTACGTCTGCGCCGAGACGAAGAGCCGTTCTCGCGGCATCCATCGCCACGTTTCCGCCGCCGACAACCGCTACCTTCTTACCTGCAACGATCGGCGTATCGTAATCATCACGGAACGCTTTCATTAAATTGCTTCTCGTTAAATACTCATTGGCTGAGAATACGCCGTTGGCGTTCTCACCAGGGATTCCCATGAACATCGGAAGTCCAGCGCCGGAACCGATGAATACGGCCTCGAAGCCTTCTTCATCCAGCAGCTCGTCGATGGTCACTGATTTGCCGATGATGACGTCTGTCTCGATCTTAACGCCTAACTTTCTCACGTTATCGATCTCCGGCTGTACGACGCCTTCCTTCGGGAGACGGAATTCCGGAATACCGTATGTCAGTACGCCGCCCGGCTCGTGGAGGGCTTCAAAAATCGTCACCTCGTATCCCATCTTCGCCAGATCGCCTGCACATGTCACGCCGGAGGGGCCGGAACCGATCACGGCTACCTTCCTGCCGTTGGTCTTCTCCGGAGCCGCCGGAACGAAGCCATTCTCTCTGGACCAGTCTGCAACGAAACGCTCCAGCTTACCGATGGAGATCGGCTCGCCCTTAATTCCGCGGATACACTGGCCTTCACACTGGCTCTCCTGCGGGCACACACGGCCGCAGACCGCCGGAAGTGCGGAGGATTTTGCGATTACCTTTGCGGCTTCCTCGTAGTTGCCTTCCTGAACCTCCTTGATAAAGCCCGGAATGTCGATGGAAACGGGACATCCGCCCACGCACTTCGGATTCTTGCACTTTAAGCAGCGGCTGGCTTCCGCTCTCGCCTCTTCTTCATTATATCCAAGACAAACCTCTTCGAAATTTGTCGCTCTGACCTTCGGATCCTGCTCTCTGACAGGCACTTTCTTCATCATATCCATTACTCGTCACCTCCACAATGGCCGCATCCGCCATGATGGGTCGCACCCTCATGAAGTCTTAACAGCGCACGGCCTTCTTCCGTCTTATACATCTGCTGTCTCTTCATCGCCTCGTCGAAATTCACGAGATGGCCGTCAAATTCAGGTCCATCCACGCAGGCGAACTTCACTTCTCCGCCCACGGATACACGGCAGGCACCGCACATGCCTGTTCCATCCACCATGACCGGATTTAAGCTTACGATTGTCGGAATACCCAGTTCCTTTGTCATCAGGCAGGTGAATTTCATCATGATCATCGGTCCGATGGCTACACAGACATCGTACTTCTTGCCCTGGTTTACAACCAGATCCTTGATCACTTCTGTAACCATGCCTTTTCTCTCATAGGAACCATCGTCTGTGGTGACGTACAAATTACCGGCTACCGTCCGCATCTCGTCTTCCAGAATCAGTAAATCCTTTGTTTTGGAACCCATAATGACATCAACGGAAACGCCGTGTTCTTTTAACCATTTTACCTGTGGATATACCGGAGCAGTTCCAACGCCGCCGGCTACGAATAAATACTTTCTGTTTTTCACTTCTTCCAAGTCGTCATGAACGAACTCCGACGGATTACCCAGAGGTCCCACGACATCGATGAAGGAATCTCCCGTCTTTAAACCAGCCATTCTCTCTGTGCTGGCTCCGACGATCTGGAACACGATGGTAACGGTTCCCTTTTCTCTATCATAGTCACAGATTGTGAGAGGAATACGCTCTCCCCTCTCGTCCATCCTGACAATTACAAATTCTCCCGGCTGGCAGGCTTTAGCAATCCTGGGCGCTTCTACGTCCATCAGATAGATCTTGTCAGCTAATTTCTCTGCTTTTAAAATCTTATACATCTTCATCCTCCTAATTCTTTTGGTGAATTATACCTGTACGCCTTTCCTGATAGCCTTCCCCAACAATCAGGAGAAATGGTACTCTTATCATCTTACCATCTAATTTCCAACCTGACAATATGAATTCTTAAAAATAAAGGATAAACTTACTGCTGTTCCTGCGGCCTGGCTTGGCTCATTTCTTCTGATACATCCGGAAACTGTAACACAAATTAAAGTAGGTATGCTCATCACTCTCAGCGGTAAGGCTCCACTCCCCGGACTTGTCTAAGTCGGGGAAATGGGTATCGGCGCTGTATTCGTAATCGATAAAGGTTGCGTGGACGGTGTCACAGTAAGGCAGGAATTGATCATAGATACTGCTGCCGCCGATGATGAATACGGAGGCCTGGGGGTACTGCTTCAAAAATTCAAGAGTCTCTTCCAGAGAGTGGCAGACGACCGCGCCTTTTACCTGGTAATTCCGGTCTTTTGACAGAATCACGTTGATGCGGCCGTACAGCGGCTGCTTTCCCGGAAGGGTCTCAAAGGTTTTTCGTCCCATCACGATGATTCCCCCCTGAGTCTCCTCCCGCAAAAGGCGCTGGTCCTCAGGAATGGAGACCAGGAGCTGGCCCTGATTTCCGATCGCCCAGTTTTTGTCAACAGTTACTAATATGTTCATGATAACCTCTTTTCCTGTTTTTCCGCGAAGCAGATCATGCTTCTTCGTCTTCTTCCGCCGCTATCAGCTCCTTTGCATAAGGAAGTGTCATGATCCAGTCGCAGAAGGTGTGCCACTCGGCAAGCTTGTGGTTTCTTCTCGCAAAGTACATATTAATTAAGGATTCATAATTCATGGTACACGTCCTCATCTGGTTGTAGCTGGACGGGAGCAGCTGGATCATATCGTACCAGTCGTCCTTGCTCTTCGTCTCCAGATAGCGGTTCCGCACCTTCTCTAAATACTCCACCATCTGATTCATGAATTCCAGGGTCTCCGGAGTCATGTGGTCGTGGCTGAAATCATCTATGGAAAATGGTTTGCTGTGAATCTTGTGCATCGTGCTGGTAGAGTTTGCCACGGTGGAAACTTTATAGGTATCGTACTCCTTCCACCAGTACAGCGGTGCGGTGATATCCACGGATACGAAAATCTGCCGGATGTATTTGCGGTGGTCACTGCCTGCATTTCTTAACCGTCTGGCCAGGCTCATATCATTGGGTCCCAGCACAAAATTACCGTCTTCATCGTAGCCACTGTCCATACGCCCCCAGCTGTTCATGGGATTTCTCGCGCCCCGGATGGCATTTTCAAAATTCATTACGCTTGTTCTCTCGCAGTTTAACATTCTTTTGTCCTCCGTCCTGGTCTGATTTTATCGATTCGGGCAATTCCTGTTTTTGTAAGTACAGAAAGCAAAATGCAGCCCCTCGTACTCTTTCTCTTCCCCTGTTTCCGTCTCTTCCCAGCCTTCCTGACTGTCGAGATTCACAAACCAGGTGTCAGCACCGAAATCCCGTTTCATCCTGGTCACATACGCGGTATCACAATATGGAAGAAACTGCTCATAGATGCTCTGACCGCCAATAATATAGACATCGTCGCTGTCATACTCCTTCAGCTGCTTTAAGGCATCATCCACACTGCGGCAGACGATGAGTCCCTCGCCGTTCATGGTATCGTCCGATGTCAAAACGATGTTAATCCTGTTTTTCAATGGCTTCGCATCCGGAAAGCTCTGCAGCGTTTTTCTGCCCATAACGACCACTTTCCCTTTTGTAACCGTTCTGAAAAATTTCATATCTTCGGGGAGATGGGTCAATAATTTTCCGTCTTTCCCGATCCCCCACGCTTCGTCAACCGCAACAATCGCTTTCATGTAGTATCCTCCTGTCCTGTTTCTAAACATCATTATATACAATTATTTCTTTTTTGCAAATTATTTTCGATGGTTCGTAAATCTCATATTCCAATCGGCGTCCGTCTAAGCAAAAATAAAACCGGGTCCCTCAAGCCCCGGTTTTACATGTAAATCATCGGTCCATTCTACTTCTGTGTAAAACGCTCCAAATACGATTCCGCTTTCCCTCTGTCCATGGAAAAACGTTTCTGCAGCTTTTCGATGATTCTTTCATCTGAAACACCATCTTCTCTGTTATCCTCTAAAGTGTACCCCTTGTCAAGGACAAATTTAGAACAAGGGAAACTTTGTTCGTTATTAGATATTGCTATATTTTATTGTTTTTCTTTGTACCGCTCCTGCCCCTTTATTGGATATACTCCGGTTGTATAATACTGATAGTATTCGTTCGGTGACAGTCTTGCCAACTGCCATTGATATCGTTCATTATTATAATAATTCATCCAATCATCCACTATCTCTTTTACCTGGGCAAAGGAACTGCATACGCCTATATCTATTTCATCTTTCATATGGCCAAAGAAGCTTTCCTGGGGAGCGTTGTCCCAGCAGTTCCCTCTCCTTGACATCGACTGCCGCAGTCCCTTGTCTTTGAGCAGTTGTATAAAGCTGCAGCTCGTATAATGGCAACCCTGATCACTATGTATCATCGTTTCTGTCGATAATGATACTCCATGCACCTGCACCATCTTATTGATTGTCTCAAGCACAAAATCTACTTCCAGGGTTTCACTCAACACATAGGACAAGACCTGTTTTGTAAAGGCATCCAGGATGGTTGACAGGTAACAGAAGATTCCTTGATACGCAATGTACGTTATGTCTGTCAGCAGAACTTTTCTTGGCCCAAATGATGTGAATTCCCTTTTCACCAGGTTATCCGCCACATGGCTGCTCTTCATCGCCTTCGCCATTCTGCGGTATGGGTTCGCTCTTCTGATCTGACAGACAAGGCCATACTTTTTCATCAATCGGCGTATCTTCTTTACATTCATGACAACCGGCGGTTCCTGGTGCAGCAATGTCATATAAATACCCTTGGCGCCCTTATCGTACCCTCTATGCCTATACGCTGTCAAGATTTGTTCAAAATCTGCATGCTCCTTTGTCTCACGCTCCTTCCGGATATTCGCTGCCTTTAACCAGCGGTAATAACCAGAACGTGAGACTCCTGCTATGCCGCATAACATGCTGGCTGACAGAAGATTATTTTCTTTGCTCAATACTTCATGAATGATCACGAACTTACAACCCGAATCTCCCATGATCAGTTTTTCCGCTTCTGATTGTCTGCTTTTATAATTTTTTTTAGGAATTCCACTTCCTGTCGTAAATACATCAGTTCATGCTGCATCTGTGTGACCGTTGGTGATTCTTCCAGTATCTCTTCCGGCTGTGCTTTCTTTGCTAATCTCTTAGTCCGGTTCTCGCCCTCATGGAAACCGTCACCTGAAAGCGCTTCTTTCTTGACCCGCTGCACGATATTATCTATCTGTTTTTGATGGAAAAGTCCCACATCATATCCAAAGTCACCGATGATTTTCCGTGGAGCATCTCCGGCTTGATATCTCATCCAAAAATCTTTTTTGAACTGAACCGCAAAATAAAGTTTATTTGATGTCACTTTATAAGTATACGGATTCCGTTTCAATTCTTTTATCTCTTTTGCAGTATATCGACTCATTGCACCCTCCTGTTGATGTTTTTATTATATATCAACATCTAACATTCGGAAACATCCTTCTTCAAATGTCCACATTTAAGGATTTATCCCTTTTTCTTAGTGTCCATTTTTAGGGATCCCTTCATCTCATTGTGTCCACTTTATAGGGTACATTTTACTCAATCAATGCCTGAATTCCTTTTTCCATTCCTTTCTTCATTCCTTTCTCCATGCCCTCATCAATCAGCATCTGTCCAATCTGTGTCATCCGCATTTCCTCCTTGATCTGCCTTTTATAGGCTTCGTCTATCAGCTTGTCAGAAAAGGTCAAAATACCTGCAAGCGCTTCCAGAGCCTGTTTTCGGTCTGCAATTCTCTTCGCCAGTTCTACTGCCGAGATGATCACCGGCTGTTTTTCCTTCTTTCCCTTTACGGTTAGCGGCAGAATCATCAGCTCCATTAATTCCTCATCGGTCAAACGTTCTCCTGCATCTATCCGCTTCCTGATCCTGTCGTACTGCGCCTTTGAGTCTGCTTCCACTAAAAAGGTGGGTTCAATCTTCAGCACAATGCCTCCCAGATCATAAACCGCTTCCGCATGGTCCACGTCGGCCGTGTAGATAACGATCATTTTTATCTGTTTGATACGATTCAGCTCATGGTTTATCGCATAACGCTTTATCACTCTCGCGATATAATTTATGTATTTCACAAAATTTTCCTGGTTATAGGCTGATTCATAATCCATGATCCCGATCGAGCCGTCACTCAGCAGAAATAAATTGTCAAGCCGCAGCTCATTGCTTTCGATCACCGGTAAATTCGTAGGCAGAATATCTACGATTTTTAACTGGTGAATTCCAAAGGGAGCCAGTGATTTTCCCTTAAGCGCCTCCGCCATAACCTTAGCGGTTACATCCTTATTCTGGTATGCAATATCTCCCATATTTCTTCCTTTCTTCTATTATACTTTAATCAATGGGTAACTTCAAGAAAATACGATTACAACCGCATCACCAGCTTTCTCATTTATTCTCTTTCGTAATACAATATAACGGAGTTTTTCGTGGAGACCACAAAGAGATTAAGAATCATTTTCGCACAGGAAAGAACTCCCTGCGGAACTCTTTCATATTACCCGATCACAGCCGATATGTCAATATGAAAAACGGTGCGTGAAAAAATTATCACACGTTACAAACAGGACTCTGATTATTTTCATGAGATACCTGTTCGAATCGAGCGGTATCTGTTATAATTGAAACGGCCGCAGGCGGATTATAAGAATATACGCCCCCTGCCGCCGGTTACTGAATTACTTACAGGATCATGGAGGAATATCATGAGTTACGCAGATACTTTATTCATACAGAATTGCAGAGAAATCTTATCAAACGGCGTATGGGATACGGACAGCGAGGTGCGTCCGGTCTGGGAGGATGGTGCTCCCGCCCATACCATAAAGAAATTCGGCATCATCAACCGCTACGATCTGTCAAAGGAATTTCCCATCCTGACGCTCCGCCGGACCGCGTTTAAATCCGCAATCGGTGAGCTGCTTTGGATCTGGCAGAAAAAATCCAGCAACATTCACGACTTAAGCAGCCACATCTGGGACTCCTGGGCCGATGAGAACGGAAGCATCGGAAAGGCATACGGCTACCAGCTGGGAATTAAGCATAAATACAAAGAGGGCGAGTTCGATCAGGTAGACCGGGTTCTCTATGATCTGAAGCACAACCCACTAAGCCGCCGGATCATTACCAGCCTGTATAATCATCAGGATCTTCACGAGATGAATCTCTATCCCTGCGCCTACAGCATGACATTCAACGTATCCGGGAATGTGCTGAACGGGATTTTAAACCAGCGCTCCCAGGACATGCTGACCGCAAACAACTGGAATGTCACCCAGTACGCGGTTCTGCTTCACATGTTCGCCCAGGTCAGCGGCTTAGAGGCCGGAGAACTGGTCCATGTCATCGCAGACGCCCATATTTACGACAGACATGTGCCGATTGTTAAGGAAATGATTGAAAAAGTGCCTTATGAGGCGCCGACGTTCCTTATGGACCGGGAAGTACAGGATTTCTATCAGTTTACAAAAGACCATTTCCGGCTGGAGGATTATCAATACCATACGTTTACGGATAAGATTCCGGTTGCCATCTAGAATCGCAGAAAAAGAATACCAGAAAGAAGAATACAGAAAGAAGATCAGTATTTCGGTGCCTGTACAGCAAAAACCGGCAGGCATAGGAATACTGATCTTCTGTTTTTAAATATACTGGGTCATATTTTCATATTTTCTATAAGTTATCTCTTCATTCCCTGCCCTTAACCTTCCCTTCTCTCTGTCATAAGCAGGCTTCCTCTCTTTGCATGCCAGCAGAAATTCTTCCAGACTTCCATAATCTTTCCGGCTTCCGCAGATACAGACGTAAGCAGTATCCCTGCTTTTTACCCTGTATTCGCAGTGAAACATCAGGTCATCATAAGCCGTAAACGGGTCGCTGCACCAAAGTGCCACGTATCCGCCGCCGGCGCTGCCGGCCAGCCACGTCTCTTCTATTATTTCATATGAAAATCTGGAGGACGGCCAATATACATGGGTAAATGGAATCGGATGGGTTTCCGGAATCCGGTAAATTGCACAGAGAACCTCTTTTACCTGTTTTAAAGCCGGCATGATTCCGTTGCCAAACCAGTACCCCGGCCTTGTGGTACAGCTTTCACAGCTTCCACCCGGATGGTTTACGAACACCACCGCAGCCGGATCGAGAGCGGCATACCACATGTGCTGCTGATAGCCGTATACACCGGGCTCAAACTGGGTTGTTCCGTGAAAACATTCGTTTAATGATTTCACATACGAGAAGCTTCCGGTATCGGCATCCGGCTGTTCACTTATATTTTCCCATTTCCGCACCCTGCCGTCGCGTCTTGGAGATTCCACGGAGGTCAGCATGTAATCCTTCTGTTTTTCCACACAGATTCTGGCATTGCTCTCCTCATAGACGAGAGACGCCGGGCTGTACATCATCTCCTTAAGTCCCTTCGGCAGCCGGTACTTACTGGTAGCCAGGAAGATGATCCACTCACTGAACTGGTCTGGTGCCTCCGGATCTATTAAATTGATCAGACACTGAATATCCTGCTTATAAGGGTACAGCGCCTCCCGGTATACCCGTCCCATAGGTGAAATGGAGACGCCCTGAAAGGTCTGGACTGCCAGATCCTTTAATAGCCGGTCCGCCGCCTTCCACGCAAGAGCCGACAACTCCCCGTCACAAAAATCAACCACATTTAAGATAGCAGCAAAGGTGATAGGGGTGTAGCCGCCGCTGTGGAATTCATCGAAGCCCTCTCTTTCTGTCTGAACCATCCAGTCACGGATTCTCTGCCGCGCAGTCTCCTTCATCTCCCGTCCGGTCTTTCCGGAACGGATAAATAATTCCTCCGGATAAATGTCGCCTGCCACATAAGCGCTGACAAAAAACATCAGGGAATGATTCTCACTCCAGAAGCACATACCGTCACTGCCCGCCTCATCCATCCAGTAGCGGTAGTTTATCATGACTTCTTTGCACCGTGCCGCCATGGCTTCATTCATGGGATACAGCTTCATAAAACGGACCATGGCGCAGGTAAGAAAGTCTGAACAGTCCCGTCTGCTTTCAATCTGGTCAAAAGACTTATATATCTCCCGCTCATCTTCCGGATCCACTCTGCCTGAGGCGAAACGTGCCAGAATCGGATACATGGAAAAGCTTTCCGAATCTCCCCTTGGAATCTGTTTCACACCGGCAATTCTCTCAAAGACGCGGCTTTTGTTCTCTTCCGGGTCTACGTTTTCTCCCTTTTGAATGGTCAGCAGCTCCTGTCGTTCAAAGCTTCTTGACAGGGTCTGGCCTGATACGGTAACCACAACCTTCAGATAGGGCTTATCCGGTGCCAGAGCCAGCTCTGTCTCTCCCCTCAGCGTTATCCCGGAATAACGGTTACGGTACTCCGTAAAATCCACCGGCCTGGCATCGTAGATCAGGCGGCTTCCTTCCGGCGCCGGAGCGGGAAATACCATTGTTTTTTCTCTGATCATGATTCCTGACAGCCAGTCTGCTGCTTTCGAACAGAGTGCGGCCTTCTCTGCATCCGGCAGCATCACTGAGAGCATTTCCCTTTCCTGCCCCGGAATCTGGATTCCAAACAGGGTTCTCGTGTCCCGGACGCCTAAGTTCACCAGCCTGATATAGATGGTATTGTCCCCCTTTTTTAAAGGCAGCTTCATGATCTTCCGGCTGATGGGTTTGTATACGGGAGTCTCAATTCCCCCCATAAACACCCCATTCACCCAGAGATCCACCGCAGCGTAGCTCCAGAGCCAGACCTCCGCCTCCATCTCCTCCCGGGCATTCAGTATCGTAGCAGTGTGAAGCTCCACCCTGGTCAGCAGCGGATAGAAGGAAGACCGGTCCACAAACCAGCTTCCATACGTGTACTCGTACTCCCATGGCAGCCCCAGGGCGCTCAAAGCCCCCAGAACGATGGGGCTAGCCGGCATAACCGGATCGTGATCCGCTGCCTCGGACCGCATCATTTTTTCACAGGCAAGCTGATTTTTATCCGCCGCACTGCTGGAGAAGTCCGTCTCTTTTCTCCCGCTCACCAGATAATTTGTAATAAAGCCATATTCATTTAACTGATATTTCATGTTTTCTCTCCTCTTTTCCTCTCTATCACGCCCTGGTACAGCATTGCATAAATAACTGAGTAATAGCGCCTGATATTACTTAGGAATTTATGCAACGCTGTACTAGCTTATCCCTTCACCGCTCCGGCGGTCATACCGCCCATGAACTGTCTGCTGGCAAACAGATATACCAGAATGATCGGTATCACCGCTATGGCAGATCCGGCAAACAGAATGTTCCATGCCGCCGCACCGTCTCCTGCATTCTGAAGAGCTACGACGCCTACCGTCAAGGGCCGCAGTTTTTCATTGGTCATGGTAAAAATCAGGGGCAGAATATATTCATTCCAGCCTCCGCGGAAGGACAGCAGCGCAACGCTGGCCAGCGCCGGCTTTAATATCGGAAGAATAACCCGGCTGTAGATACCGAAGAAGCTGCAGCCGTCCATCTTGGCTGCTTCGTCCAGTTCCTTCGGCACGCTGTTCATAAAACCATGGATCAGGAACACATAGGTGGCCTGACCACCTCCTGCCGAAATCAGGATTATGGAAAGCATGGATTTATTCATATTCAGCTTAACTGCCAGTTCAAACAGCGGACGCAGGGAAGCACTGCCCACATTAATAAACATAAACATGACCATCGCATTGTAGATCAGGCTTTTGAAACGAAAATCCCGCCTTGAAAATACGTATCCCGCCATACTGCTGACTGCCAGAGAGACGAACATGACACCGAAGCTCAATACGAGGCTGTTTACGGTATACCGGGAAAAATTCCCCATGTTCCACGCCTGAATGTAGTTATCAAGAACGAATTTCTCAGGAAGAATATTTAACCCGCCGCTTACAAGCTCACTGTTGGTCTTAAAAGATCCAAGAATAATATAAACCACCGGATAGACCGTCAAGGCGGCCAGAACCAACAACAGAATGAAAATCACCGCATTGATCATTTTCGTCTTTTTGGATTCCACTGCATGAATTGTTTTTTCTCTTGCCATCACCGCTCCCCCCTTCTATGATATTTCATCCATCTTTTTGCTGAATTTTAAGTAAACAATCGTGATGAGGCCCACGATCACGGCCGAAATAATACTCAAAACAGAACCATAGCCGATCTGGAGCTGAGAGGCCTTGCCGGAAGTCCCGAATACCATTTCAAATATGTAAGAGAACATTACGTGGGTACGGTTATTGGGGCCGCCGCCAGTGAGTACCAGGATGGACTGGTAATCCTTAAATGCCGTGGTGATGGCCAGCATAATGACCACCTTCAGCACGGGCCCCAGCATGGGAAGCGTGATACGGAAGAAGGTCTGCACTCCATTTGCCCCATCGATCTGGGCACTCTCATAGACATCCGCAGGAATTCCGGTCAATCCCGAGATCAACAGTATCATATAGTTGCCGAAGGCCCCCCAGATAGCCACGATGACCACCGCTGCCATGGCGGTCCTGGAGCTTCCGAGCCAGTCAACAGGGGCTCCAATAACGCCCGCTGCCTGAAGATAACCGTTTAGCACCCCGTTGTAGGTGGCAAATATGAAGTACCAGATCAGGCTGTATACCGCAGAACTGATGACTGTAGGCAGGAAAAATATTCCCTGAAACAACCCGCTCCCAAACCGTTTTCTCTGAAGCAGAACGGCGGTCACCAGGGAAAGGGGAATCACAAACAGCAGCTTCATAACCGCGTATTCAAAGGTATGCAGGACGCTGTTCCAGTATATCTTATCCGTAAGCACCCGTTTAAAATTGTCCAGACCGACAAAATATGCCTTGAATCCGTTATAATCATAAAACACGTACCGGATCAGCCAGAGAAATGGATACACGGACATGACCAGAATAAAAAAGATGGTCGGAAGCAGCATAATCCACATGGTAATGTCACCTTTTTGCCAGCTCTTTTTCATCCGCTGTCCGAATGATTTTTTCGTATTCATAACCTTTACTCCTTCCAAATGGAAACCGGCTGCTGCAACAGTCTATTTGCAGCAGCCGGCTCCTTTCAATTTACTGAGTTTTTATTAATTGTCCAGATACTCTATGGTTCCGTCTCCCGGATGAAGAGGATCGTAATCCTTAATCACGAGCCGTTTTGTCTTACCCATCTTTACTTCTTTATCGAGAGCAGCGTTATACGTCTTATTTAAATTATCAATCGTCTCATCAATGTCTGGACCGCCCTGCAGACAAGCATTCCACAACGCATCGCGGTAATTCTCTCCCTCCGGTGTTACCGACGGTGCTACCGGAAGTACCGCTTCATAATCTGCGCCGGTAAAGTCTGCCATGCGGCCGATCTTGGATTTATCGATTTTTTCATCCATATACTGAGAAATCGGAAGAGAGTAGCCGTTCTCAAAGTATCCCTTTAAAACTTCCTCTGATCCAAAGTATTCGATCACCTCCCATGCCTCCTGCGGATGCTCCGTAAACGCGCTCATCAGCCAGCCGGTATTGGGGTTGGCATATTCGCAGCCTTCGATCCTGCCGTTTAATGTGGGAAGGTCTGCTACCGCCCATTCAATCTGTGCCGGAAACTGCTCCGTCAGCACGGTTGCTTCCTGGGAAGCATTTGCGTGGATTGCCGCGTGCCCCTCGGAAAACTGTACACGGGCCGGATCAATCTTCATGGATGCCGATCCGGGGAAGACACTGTTTTCCTCAAACATCTGGCGGGTCACTTCCAGCCATGGCTTAAAGCCTGTAAAATCAAAGGTCCCCGTCTTATAGTCGTAAGGTGTGACACCGCTCATCTCCGCAGAGTGTTCCAGCCAGCGCTCGAACGGACCGCTCATACCGGGGAATATGATTCCATAGTACTCTCCGTTTCCCGCCTCTGTGATCTTCTTAACCAGTTCAGGAAGCTCGCCGATAGATTTGGGGATTTCCAGGCCCAGCCCGTCAAATATTTCCTTGTTGTAAATAAATCTGGAACCGCTTCTCTTCCCGCATGGAACCCAGTAGATCTCATCCCCCATCACATTGGCCCCTTCGTATAAGTGGTCATCTACTTCATTAATCGTTCTGAATTCATCGGTTATAAAATCATTGATGGGCTGTACGATTCCGTTATCCACGAAATTCTTAAAATCCGTGATGTTCACCTGAGTAAATATATCGGGTGACTGCCCGGAATTGGCGGCCATACTCAGTAAATTCACGTAGTTTTCCGTCTGTACCACATATTCAATCTCAATATGGTCATTCGTGTTATTGAACTCCTCGACTATCTTATTCATATAATCCAGGTCATGGCGGTTCTCTGTCCATACAGTAATCTTAACTCGGTCTCCGGAAGCCGCACTGCTTCCTGCCTCATTTGCCCCGGTCCCCTCTGCCGCCAAGGCTCCAGATGTAATATCTGCTGTATTCTCTTTCGTTTCCCCCTGTGAGCATGCCGTAAGAGCTGAAACAGCCATTAATCCCGCCAGACTCAGCGCCGCTATCTTCTTTCCTTTTCTCATAGTTTTTACTCCCTTTCCGTTTGCTTTGTAATCTGTTTGTTTTGTACTGTTTTTGTTTGTCTGTGCTCACATATTACTGCATATTTTCTATAACTCACATGGCATTTTTTACTGTCTATGCGGCATTTTTTTCGAACTGTACAAATCTCACGCCAATTTATTGCTTTCCATTATTCACAATGCTATAATGGCCTTGCTTTAAAATTTTAACCTTGTTTTGAGGAGAATCCTATGAATTCGATATCAGCTATCACCCTTCTCATCGTGGATGACGAGGCCGAGATCCGTACCGGACTTCGCAGCATCATTCCCTGGGAAGATTATTCTGTCACTGTCATCGGGACAGCTGCAAGCGGTGCAGAGGCGCTTGACAAGATACGTTATTATGAACCGAATATTGTAATCACCGACATTCAGATGCCTGGAATGAATGGACTGGAGCTTGTCCGCCGGGCCAGGGAGGAACAGTTTGAGTGCTCCTTCATTATCTTAAGCGGTTACGATGATTTTGAGTACGCAAGAACTGCCATCCGGTACGGCATTGAAGATTATCTTCTGAAACCGATCTCCATAAAGGAACTGACCAATCTGATCTGTAAGCTGAAAGAATCTATTGTGGATAAAAGAAATCTACATACCGATCAATTATCAACACTTCACAAATTGAGGAAAGCCGAAGTATCGCTTCACAGGCAGAACCTGATTCCCCAGCTGTTAAGAGGGGAGCTGGCAGAGGAAGAGCTGGGAAGTATTTCTTCCAAATACGGACTGCTCATCCGAAACACACAATCCTGCGTGGTACTGATCCAGACGTTCCGAACCCGCTTCGATCCGGATGAGAATGTGGAGCTGAATCAAAGTCTCGTTGCATTAAAGAAAATCCTGGAGAATGAACTGTCTGACAGTCCCGTTCTCATCTCCGAATATCCGCCGGATGGACTGATTCTCGTTGTCAATCTGCCTTTTCATCATCACACGCAGGAGTCTCTTTCAAAACTGCTGAACCGCTGTCTGGCCTCCTGGCGAGGGGATAATCTGGCGGCTGCCATCGGAAAACCGGTACCATCACTGTCCGAAATTCCCGCCTCGTACCAGAATGCCCGACAGGCCATCACATGGCATATCTATCCGGAAGCCGGTCTTGTCATAGAACCGGAAGTGACAAACTGCCTTCCGCCGCCGGTCATCATGCCCGGCGATGATATCCTTCAGGCAGTTTTAAGAAATGATCCGAAGGACATCCGGCTGCAGTTTACCTCTTATTTTGACAGCCTTATCACCGCCCCGCTCCCGCCGCCCTCTTATCTCTACAGTATGTGCAATTATATCATCATTACAATTCAAAGCCAGCTGGCTGATTATCTGGGCGGCCCCCCGATCAGCTTTACCGGCAACTCCTATGCCGCGCTGTCGAATCTCTCTTCCCTGGAAGAGGTCAGAAGCTGGATGTGTGAGATTTTAAACGGTTTTGCCAACGAACTCGCCGTCAGCCGGGCCACCAAGAACGAGCCTCTGATTGAAAAGGCCATCGCCTACCTCCATGCCAATCTGCTTAAGAATCCGCATACGGAGGAGGTCTGCAGTTATCTGGGCTTAAGCAAAAGCTACTTCAGCACCTATTTTAAAAATAAGACCTCTTTAAATTTCCGTGATTATCTGCTGGATTTAAAAATCAGTTACGCCCAGGAACAGTTAAAACACCCTGATATTACAGCAGGCGATGTGGCAATCCTTCTCGGATACGAGGATTACCGGTCTTTCAGCCGCGCATTTAAAACACGTACCGGCCTGACGCCTTCCGATTATCAGAAGCAGTATACCGGAGAAGGAAGGCGCTGACTATGAGAAACTGGTTTTCTAATCTAAAATTTCGGTACAAGCTGCTGATCGGCATGATCGCCATCACCACGGCAGCCCTGCTGCTGATCAGCCAGCTGTCCTATTCCTATTTTTACAAGCGAAACACCAGGGAGGTTCTGAAAAAAGCAGAACAATCGGTGGAAACTGCCGGCGCCGTACTTTCCTCTCAGTTTCAGTCCCTCTCCGCCGCTACGAACAATCTTCTGGTAAGAAAGCCGTTTCCCGATATGATTGCCGATATTGCCAATAACAGCTTCGACGGTTACTCCGGTTATTATCAGGCGGCTTCCGATGAGATGGCTTCCTTCTTCCAAAACCATGCCCAGGTCAACAACATTCTGATCTGCGGAGAAAATGGCTTTCTTTTCAGTCCCTATTCTCTCGGATTCGGCGGCAGCTTTGAAACGCTTTTTACAGAAAACATTTGGGAATATCCTCTTATTACCGTATTTCCAACCCGTCAGAATTTACTGTTCCGGCAGGGAGGCGCTATCCCCGTCTCCTATCCGGTCTCCTACAGCAGGGGAACCGGCACCTTTGCATACCGCGATACGGAAGGCAAATATAAGGCGCGGGTCATTATTTTGATGGATACGGGACAGATCCGGTCATACTTTGACCAGATGTCCAACGGCTATACTTACTGCATGTATCTGGCCGACTCCAGTGGAATTCCCCTGGATATACAGGAAGAGACGTATCCCGATGCCTTTGGGACCAGTCTGGAAGCATTGGTAGCACAGACGGATAATCTCCGCGGAGAGCATCTGGCCATAGACCGGGACGAGCTGGTGGTTTCAACGGCTGCTATCCGTTTTTGTGATCTTAAGGTAGTCCATATCAGCCGAAAATCCGCACTCACCGGCGATATTCAGGAATTCCGGTCTTTCTTTTTTATGGTATGGCTATTCTGTTCTGCCGCAGCAGCCCTGCTGGCCTTCGGCCTGTCCCATTTCCTGACAAGGGATATTAAAACGCTGGGAGATATTATTGCTCAAATCAACCGCCGTTCCTACCAGACAAAGGTCGTATTTCCCCGCTCTGATGAGATCAGCCTGCTGGGAATACAATTGAACCAGATGTATGATACGATTCAGCTCCAGTTACTGCAGATTAAAGAAGAGGAACAGAAAAAAGCCAGGGCGGAGATTCAGATGATGTCGGAACAGATCAATCCGCACTTTCTGTATAATACACTGGAATGTATTCATTTTCAAATATTAAACGGACACTCCGATACGGCGGGAAGTATGCTGGAAAGCCTGGGACGCTATCTGCGGATCACGTTAAGTGTGGGGCAAACCTTCATTTCTGCTGAAAAGGAGGCAGAACACGTGACCTCCTACATGGAGATCATGAACCGTCATTCCAGGGAGGGCGTTCATTTTACCTGTCATATCGATTCGCATCTGAAAAACTGCAAAATTATGAAGGTACTTCTTCAGCCGCTTGCTGAGAACTGCTTAAAGCACGGCTTTGGAAACATGAGTCTGGAGACATGGCCTGTTGCACCGCAGATCACAATATCCATCACCTTAGATCAGACTCACACCCACATAATCATTGAGGTGTCCGACAACGGGAAAGGGATTGATATCCCCAAAGCCACAGCCTGTCTGACCGAGGAACAGCCGGAAGGCAGAGATCACTTTGGTCTGAACAATATTTATCGCAGACTCATGGCGTGCTACGGCACAGAAGCCAATATATCCTTTGTCAGTATTCCTTATTTGAAGAACAGCGTCATCGTTGCTATTCCGTATGACAGGAATGAATTTTCAAACACACCCTAATGCACAAAAATCCCCCCGGGTCTGTCGAGACCAGGGGGGGATATAGAAGTCTGTTCCTAATTCTAAGATCGTGTGAAACGCTGTAAATATTGCAAGAGTTCGGAACCGCTCTGTCCATTCATTTTATTCAATATTTAATTCAGATATTTCCTAAGTGTCTCTCTCACCGCACCGGCTCCGGCTATTTCCTCCAGGAACATCGCTTCTGCCAGGCTGCCAATCCCGGCGTCATACAAATTAACACCAAAAATATTCTCATTGGAAAGAATCGGCTTCAGCTGCCCTGCATACGTCTCCGGCTTTCCCGCCTCAACGCCCTGCAGCCAGCCTTTCAGTTCCGGAACCATCGGATCAGCCGAGAGCTCAAACGGGTTCAGCTCATCATCTACAGCCAGCAGATAACGACACCATCCGGCAATCGCCAGCGGAATAAAGGTCAGCTTCTTCGCGTCGCCGTACCGTTCCACATACGATTTGATCGTCTCGCCGTACCGGATTCCCACCTTCTGGGAGGTGTCACTTGCGATTCTCTGCGGCGCATCCGGGATAAATGGATTCGGAAGCCTGTCATAGATGACTTCGTTCACAAAAGCCTCCGGGGAAAGAATCTTCGGATCGGTCACCACCGGCATACCTTCTGTCAAACCGATTTTCTCCACCAGCGCCCTGAGCTCGGGATCCTTCATCTCCTCCGCGATCGAGGTGTAGCCGAGAATACAGCCGTATACAGCCAGCGCCGTGTGCAGCGGATTTAAGCAGGTGGTTACCTTCATGCGCTCCACCCTGTTTACCGTATCTCTGTCTGTCATATAGACTCCCGCTTTTTCAAGCGCCAGCCTTCCTGCCGGGAACTTATCCTCAATCACCAGATACTGCGGCCCCTCCGCATTGACAAACGGTGCGATATACGTCCTCTTAGACGTGATCACCGGCTGCATGGCGGCGACTCCGTCGGCCTCCAGCTGCTCCGCCAGGGAAGCGCTTGGTCTTGGCGTAATCTTATCGATCATGGACCAGGGGAACGCGATCTTTTCTTCGTTCTTTAAATATTCCAGGAAACCATCGTCCGCAAAGCCTTTTTTCTTCCATTCCTCCGCCATGGTGAGAATGGAATTTTGAAGCTTCTCTCCGTTATGGGAGCAGTTGTCCATGCTGACAACGGCCAGCGGCGCGGCGCCCTGTCTGTACCGTTCCAGTAAAAGGGCGCAGACGACAGCCATGGCGCCGGCCGGATGCTCCGGTCCATTGTCGATATCGCTCTGAACGAATGGGAAATACGTCCCATCCGCCCCCTTCAGTGCATAGCCCTTTTCCGTGATGGTGAAGGATACCATCTGAAGAGATGGGCTTATAAAGATGGTGCGCAGGCGTTCCCATTCCTGTGCATCAGCGGAATCCGCCTTCACGCCTTCCGCGATCGAAGCGATCACCTTTTTCTCCGTGCTCCCGTCCGCCTTTAAGGTAATTAAAAGGGCCAGATCGTCGAACGGCTCATAGATCTTGTCCATGATGTCAAAATCAAAGGTTTCCGCCGCGATGATCCCCGTGTCGGCAAGTCCTTCCTCCAGAAGCGCATCCTGAAGACCCGCAATGAAGCCGCGGAAGATATTACCCGCGCCGAAATGAACCCAGCCCGGCGCCTCTTTTGTCTTTTTTACCATTGCCGCCCGGTCATAGGAGGGAATCTCAATCCCCGCCTTCTCCCATGCCTGTCTTTCCTGTAATCCTGTATCTGTTAAATTCATCTTTACACCTCTTTCATTTATTCCCGCGAATAACGAGCCAAGTACCATTCCTGCATGAGTGTAGCTGCGCAAAATTTTTGTCAAACGTACGCAAGATAAATGTCAAAAATAATGGTTGATTTTTATTCCGTTGATTCCGAACTATACACCCTTTTTTCCCACTCATTCAGTGAATAATTTTTTTCTGCATTCACGCTTAATATTTTTCCGGAAGAGCCGCAACAAAAAGTATATTTGTTCCCATCATAAATCAGTTCAATTGTTATATATTCAGTTCCCATCATACAATCAGATGCAGCTTCCATCTCTTGCGTGCTCAATCCTAAATAATCTTTCACGTTCTTTAATGCTTTTTCAAGCGCAGATGAATAATAATCGGTGACATCTTTCCCGTCAATATATGCACTTACTAATTCGCGGTTATTCCTAAAAGTGGATATAACTGCTTGTTCCTCGGCTCGTAAAGTATACAGGCTAATTATTGATAACACCACTACAACCACAACTAATTTTTTCATTTGTGCACCTCCTTACAAGCATTATATCCCTCGATGGCACCACTCATCAACCACAATTGATTCTAAATATTTTTGAGGATATCGGATAGAATAGAGATATAAACTTTTTAGAGGAGTCTCCATGAGCGATTTTAATGTTATTGGGCGTATAGATGAATTGTGTAAAATCAGGGGTTGGTCAAGATACAAATTATCTCAGCAGTCAGGGGTATCGATGTCAACAATTGCAAATCTCTATAAAAGGACGGATATGCCTACTATACCCACCTTAATGAGTCTTTGTGATGCCTTCGGTATATCACTGGCTCAATTTTTTGCACCTAACGAGTATCTGACGTTATCTGAAGAGCAGAAAAATGTATTAAAATTATGGGATTCTCTGAATATTGAAGGTAAAACGTTGGCAATGACTTATCTTAAAGGGCTGGCTCGAAAATAACCGAGCCAGTCTTTTTATATTTGCCGCAATATTTCTTTCTTTTCTGAATCCGTTAAATTATGATAGGTTTCTAATACTTTCTCAGGCGCTTCTCCGCGTTCTTCTCGTATGCGTAAAGCTTTGATTATGATATTTTTTGCAATAGAGTTAAGCATTGTACACACCCCCGATCAAATCAGCCATTACACAAGTAAGATCGTCAATTTGCTTCTGAGATGTTTCATATTGACGTTGAATGGTCATAAGTACATTAAAATCCATAAAGGGATAGAGTTGCCATCCGGTTTGAATCCGATTGCCCTCTGAATCCATTTTATATAAAAGTTCTCCCGTTATGTCATCGCGCGCATTGCTCCCGTCATCGTTGAAAAGCATCTCATAAGCTGGCTCATAACGATAACCACATATACAGGCGTCACATAAATCTCCAAACAGTTCAGATCGTGTCTGCTCCACTTCGATTTCATGCTCATATTTTTCGGGAGGACTATCCAGAGCGATAATTTCGTAATTAAAATTCACATAAATTTTCATAATTTATACCTTTCTCCCCGTCTTTTCGGGGTGTTCCTATAATGAACCTTACTGGAACCTTTGAAGGGTATATCCCCTCGGTTACAGACTTGTACTATCGTGGTACCAATCAGGGAGGTTTTACCTCTCCAACTAATTACGTTACTTTCTATTTAGACCACATCACACTGATAGATACAGCGCAAGATAAAAACATTGTTGGTTCTAATTACTTTAACTTTGCAGGACACTATAATCTTAATATTGAAGGTACTTTTTGTAACGGCGCTACAGGACAAAGAATACTGACTCTTTATAGAGGAAAGAATACTGGCTGGTACAGTTTTGCAACGCATTCTTTTGCTGGGGCAAGCTGTACCGGCAATACAACAATATCGATTCCGGTAGATCAAACAATTGGTAGTGCTATGCTTCGTTTAAGTTTTGGGCCTTCGATCACTGGTGATATTTATCGCATTTGGTTGAGTTAATGTTTTAGGATAACCATACTCGATATCCATTTCCGGCAATATTCATAAAACCAATAAGCATATGTTTTATATACGATAGTCCAGAAATCGGAATCGATACAGATTGTCTGCCAAGTCCCAGACTATGAACATATGCCACAATAGTCTGGGCGTTTACATCATTCATGTTGATTGGAGTAGAATCCATAGTTCTTAACACAACACGTACGAGTGACGGAGTAGTCTCATACCTCTTGGTTATATTAATGTCAATATTCAGATAATTAAACCCAGTTAAGGACCGTTTATTTGCAGTATACATATGTGTTGTAAATGTATCGTTGTATGGCACTGTGAACATTGCGGATTCAAATTTTACCTGTTTGTATTCCGCGACACCTGGAACATTTGTAAAAGACGCAACGTTGTTTCCATTATTATACAAGTCCGTTGCTGTAGGGACATATCCCTCAAAGGTTCCAGTAAGGTTCATTATACGAACTCCCTTCTTTATAACCCCTGCTGACAGACCAATTGCACTTGCAACTTGCGCGTAACTCATATATTCATAGCCATTTCCAGCCCAGTTATATCCATGACAGCCCGCCTTTACCGCCACCTCAAAACGTGAATTATTCAGCCGGATCGCATCAATTTCCGTTGGTGTACTCCGGTAGTCCGCCATTGATCCAACAACCTTAGAACCATTGACCCACGAGCTCCGCCCTGATATTATATCCGCGGCTCCTGCATTTCCGCTTGTCTGGCTTGCAAGACTATTCGCAGTAACTTTTCCTCCTCCGTTGTGATAGCCTTCAGGGATTGCATAACTTCCCCCGCAATTGAGCGCGGCTGTAACTGCTCCACACTGAGTTATTGAAGGACCGGAAACCTTTCCTGTTCCGTTATGATAACCTTCAGGAACAGTTACTTCCCCATTCATCTCGACGTTTGATGTCCATGCTCCACGGTTTGTTACCGCCTGATCGACGTAGCCCGCCCCATTATGGAATCCTGCCGGAATCAGAGCCTTTCCATTAATTCCGATGCGAGCTGTCCAAGCTCCGCGATTTACCAAACTCCCTGTATGCTTTTCCCAGTGTTTCGTTTCCTGGTTGAATTTCATGTAAGTTTCCCCGGATAATACTATCGTGTCCGTTACACTGGTCTCTGTATTCAACGTTCCTTCACGTGCTTCGTCATCTGAATCTTTCGTAATTGCTTTCAGGCCACGGGGAACATCCTGTAACGTTAGAGTACATTCGTCACTGCCTTCGCCACCGCCGCCACCACCCGGAAGCCATATAGTTCCCATATTTACACTCCTTTCAAACCAATCAAAATATCTACTGTCGGTTTTTTATATGCCTGAAATACTGCTTTTCCATTTGCTGATTTTCCATAGTAAATAAGGCTAAAGGCTTTATTATAATCTTTGATAAAATCTGTTGTTGCATTTTCAGGTATCCCCTTCATGACTGACGGCTCCATTTCCTCAGTCAGCCCCTCAACAGAAATTTCCTGTTTATATGGATTCCCATTTCCAGTCCAGCCTGAAACCGTAAGTGTCACAGGTGTAACATGATCCTGACGCTCGTTTTGTGCTTTGTTATAGATTTCATTATTCAAGAGCTTTTCGATGACTTTAGCCATTTCAGAGCCATCTGCTAAGGTCTCACGATCCCATTGCTCAATATTTGTAGTAAATGATGGTGGATCATTAATGATAAAAGCCATACCTCATCCTCCTTAGAAAATTTCATCCATGTCATAAATCTGTGGAATGTCAGCGTCTTTTCCTTTTCGCATAAAAGTTCGATATGCGATTAAATCGCCATCAGAATCAAATAGCCCCATTTCAGATATTTCTTTTCCTGTGAGTTCGCCTTTATCGATAGTTGCCGTATAGCGGCAGGCCGTTTCCTCATCGTTGACAAATACATGATTCTCAATTTCTTTTTTTAATAACTGGTTATATAAAGCGATTTCGCTTCCTGTTGCAAGTTTAGGAGTTCCAGCCTCATCTACACCGCCGTCTCCCCATGCCATATGTGTAATTACGGGGAGTGTGATTTCTCCTGCATGAGCCTTACAAAGCTTTTTTCTTCCGATTACTGTGATTACTCCATTTGTTGAATCCATAGTATTTTTTCCTTTCTTTTTAAACAATTGACAATCCACCATTCAGTTTTCTTTTTCCGTTCATTTTCCATGAATTATCCATGTAATTTACTTGAAAAATCCTGATAATACCTGTTGAGACTTTCTCCTGTGCCTGAAGCCGGCTTTTGACCGTTTCTGACTCTGTCATATCTTCATGGATACTAATACAGCCATGATACGAGGCGTTAAAAGTAATTTCTTCATGATTAATAAATTGAGTCGTGATCTGCTGTTTTAGCTTCAGATTGTGTGATACGGCTATTTGACATTTATCTTGCACATTACTATACAATGTTTGCCGTGCTGCTAAGTGGTATTTGTGTATAGCGTCTGTTTGATGTACTCCTGAGAAAGATAATAAGAATCTTACTCCCTGATCCGCTCTCATGGTATGCCATATCATGATCTGAAGCTTTTCCAGTTCTGCGCTATACAAAACATGTTGTGCTGCTATACGGTATCTGTGTAAGTTTTCATAGTGATACACATATTTCCTAAGGATAGAGCTGAAACGGATTGCATCTTCTAAAGATATAGTTGCATAGATTTTGATTTTGAGGCGCATACCGACCGGATAGAAGTCAACTAAATTGTTGCTGCTGTATGCGTTTAGCGGTTGTGAATTGGTCAGTTTCCATGTACCATCTAAATACAAATAGGCTTGATTAAACCGGGGATAGAAGGCAAGTCGAAAATGTATTGCATTAACATATTCAATTGTGACTTTGTACTCCGTATAAAAGTTGAATAAATAATTATCTTTCGCACTTGCTGGCTTAACCTTCCTGATCTCATTTTTTATGGAGCTAAGTAAAAGCGGTGTTGTACTGCTTAATGAGTAATGAATCTTAACAATAAATTCAGCCCATCGTTCCGGTGAAATTGTATAATACGGAATAATTTCTCCGTCGAGCTCTAAGGATTTCAAGCATAAAAGTAGTCCCTGTATGGTTCCTGCCTTCTGAGCTATAATTCCTTTCATTGATAACCGGATTCTGTAACCTTCATCACTTTCCCCTCTCAAGCGCGGCATTTCCCGGTCTTTTCCGTGTTCTGAGAGCATCATCGTACTTGCACTGGCAATCATACTCTCTTCACGGACGCGGAAGATGTCGGCTTTCGTATCATCGAAGAGTTTACCGATGATCCTAAAAAAAATGTAGAACTGATTCCTGACTTGACTGATCTTCTTTAAGGGAGTGAAAAGCATGCTGTACATATAGTCGCTAAATTTTTCAAACATTTCAGACCCTCCTCGCCGTGACAGTGACCTCCCCGAGGATAATGACCTTGTCACTGTCGAGGAAGACATCCTCCTCCGGGACTGTTACCTTGACGTTTCGGATGTCCGGGAGCTTATCCTTCAGCTCAAAGATAATGTCAGCATGTGTAAGCTCGTTGAGGTTGCGCCCCTTGCGTATCTGAAGCAGCTCCGCGATGACGGAAGCTGCCCGTTCCTCCATGCCCGTTGAATCAATCAGTTCCGACACAGTGATCGTGACCGCAATGTCCTGTTCAATGGTTGTTGAGCTCATGACAAGCACATCATCATATGGCCCCCGGATATTCTCCGTTGCCTTTCTGACTTCCTCTAATAGCCCCTCTGTTGCTTGCCCTGCCGTACCCGTCACAATAATATCTATCGTCCCCTGTCCTCGCGGGTGAAGATCGTGAACATTGACAAAAAGGACTCCGGGAACACCTTCGCATACATTTTTATATTTGTCTCTGATCGGAAGGGTCGAGAGCTCCGCCCATGCGCCAAGGGTTCGCGTTCTCAGACTTTCATAATCTTCGATGTCAGCCCCTTCCCGAATGATCCAGTCCGAGCGGTTCTCGATCTTATCAATACCCTCGATGTGTGTGAGGCTTTTTGTGATTTGTCCAGGTGGAACATTATATCGCGCGCCTTCCTGTTCGGCCTCTACTATTACCATGGCTGAGAGCGCTCCCTGTTGGAGAACTGTGTTTTCGACCGCGAAGTAGCGGAGTTCCTCTCCATTGATATCTCTAATTGTCTTAAAGATGTGTCCCTTCGGTATTTTGACAGCATCACCTATGATTTCTTTCCCTGCGTCTGTGCTGGCCTCACGGCTGATTGTTACATAGCCGCGAGTTTTGACTGCGCCCTTTCTCTTTTTTGAAAAATCTGCCGCTTTTAGCTCTGCCCATACCCCCTCAGCATGGGACATAAACATATTGTTAAGTACTGACCTGAGGAGCACTATAAGCTCAATCCTGATCTGACAGACAATCATTAAGAGATGATAAAAAATACCGCCTGAACTGAAATTTGTAACGACAAAGCCCTCCTCTTTAAGTTCGGTGATCTTTTGGTCTGCTAATTCCTCAAGTTCCGGTACAGGTAGAACCTCGTCTAATATTTTTTTGTCAATCAATAAGTATCACCTCCACTTTCACACGATCGAGCCCAACATCGATATTTTGTGTTTCTTTGCTGTCGATAAGGAGGAACCGCGTGAGTATCTTTAGGATGTCATCTTCAAAAAGAATAGTCACGGTAATTGTTTCAGCTCTGATCTCTTTTCGACGCCGGAGCTTATCTTTAACCCGCTCGCTGATCTCGAGACGGGTGAGATCATCATCCTCCGCCTGAAGAAATTCAAGAAGTCCCCACCCCCACTCTGAATTGTAAAAAAGTTCTCCCGGCTGTGTAATTGCTTCGAGGCGGATATCTTGAAGAAAACAGTCCAGCCCTGAGCAGACCGGGGCATCTCCCGTACTGGCCTGTGTAAGCTGCCACTCATCGTTAAGGCGGATATCTGTATCGTTTAGTCCTGCCATTAGCCAACCTCCCCGATAATATAGGGTATGAGCTCTCCATAGAGCAGCATAATCGCGGCTGTGTCCCCTGCCTTAATCTGTACCTGCGACTTGACCCCCGGAATTTCCGGGAATCGAGTGTCAATATCGCCGTCCTTTGTAAGAATTTTCAGGTTATAGATAAACCATGTCCCGTTAATCTTTGCCTCAAAAATTCTTCCCGCGTCTACGTCGTTGATCTTTAGGTTGTCAAAATTATATTCCGTTGTGAGAGGGGTAACTTTTGTGATCCGCGCCTTCATGACAGCGGGAAGCTGTATCTGTGGAAAATCCTCCAATACTTTTTTATTTATGATATCCTGCACCATCGCCTCAATTGGCCCCATCCGTATCCCCCCTCTTAATTTCCGCTAAAAATCGCATAACTAAATCTAAACGATCCTCTACAATGGCAAGACAACAACGATTTTTTGTGATCCTTCCTGATAGATATTCTTGTATTGCTTTTTTGTCATCTGCATCGATGCTCTTATTCTGGTTCTCTTCCAGAGCTTTTTTTAGTTGGCATAGCTCTGTAGTAATCTGATTCTTACGTTCTTCTAATTTACATTTATCATTAATTAAGATTTCTTTCAGCAAAACTATACCTCCAAACTCTGATTAAAAATTAATATATGTTCGAATGAAACCGTTCTCATTGGTTCTAAATATAACCTTTTGTACTTCAAATTCTCCCGATATTTTGGGGTGTGTAATATTGATCTTATGCGAATGCTTCACGAATGGAGCCGACACGGTCTCAAGTTCCCACGAGCCGAGCGGCTTGTCAAGAGTGATAATATTAACACCATATTCGAAGTTATATATCTTTTCCTGTTCAGGCTTCTCTCCCCAATAGAAGATGCCACCCGAAAAAAAGAATTTATTTTTAATGCCCCATATTGTGTTGATCTCCTTAATGACCGCAATGACGTTTTTTTGAGCGATCGACACAACTGATCGGGGCTGATAAATTTCCGCCGAAAGTTTCGTTTCTGTGACTCCTGCCTGTGCAAGACAGTAGGAAATGATCTCCTGCGGTGTTACGTCGAGGAAGGTGTTCGAGATGATAGTCTCCTCAAGAAGCAGCATTTTGTCTTTCAGGACGATCTCGTCCATGTAGCCACCCCCGCTATATGGCCCGGTGACGTACCCCTCGAAGACTGTGTCAAGAACTCTGTTATATCCGAGCATGACCGTCCCCGGCTCCTTTTTTTTGACGCTGATGTTCTCCTGAAATTGTGGTGTAAAGCGTATCTTCGCCCAATCAAAATAACTGTTCTGGTCGGAGTAGACCTCGACCTCGACTCCCTTCTGAAGGGCATAACTCCCGATTGCAACACTGATCTCAGGATAGAATAATTCCTCCGATTCCATATGGTCTCACTTTCTCAATATGGCATTGCCTTCACTGTCGCGACATGTTTCGCTCCGTTGGCAGTGTCCTTCGCTGGCGACTGCTTCAGGGCCGGAGCCGTCCCCCGGTTCTCGAGATAGCTTTGATAGTCTGCGTTTAAGTTGCCCCTTGCTGTCGCCGCCGCTGCCGCCTTCTTCGCCCCAGACGACCCGCTTGAGGACTTCGAGGCCGTGACCGTCATGACGGTGTACTCCCAAAATTCAAGCGTGACGACGAGCTGCCCTTTTTTGTTTTCGGCCTTATGCGTAAGATTCTTGAAAATTACCTGTTTCACGCCCCGGGCCGCTGTGTGTTCATTTATGATTTCATGGACGGTCGGCTTCTCCTGACCCGGTATTCTGAAAATCTGCTGAATCTGTTCGATCTTCTGAATTTTGGTGAGAAGCGGCCCGTCATCGACTATGAGCTCGATGTTAATTTTGACGTCTTCGTAGCCTGTCGCCTGTTTAGGCTTCTTACTCTGCCCCTCGACGTCCTGCTCGTCGACAATCGCGTCCCCCTTAATCTCAATACTTTTGAAGAGGCCGGGAAGGACGACGGCGTCGATCTTTACAGTGCTCTCGTCTGTGTATATCATACTGTCATCCCTCCCCTTGTGTTACGAGTCCGTTCGCATTTGCATAGTCCTCAATCTCTCTAAGGAACTTTAAGAGCATTGGAAGCTCCTTGATCTTTGAAAAGTCAACCGTTAAATGGAACTCATTTATACTGACTCCGGTGTCTTTCTCACTGGTCGTTGAGCTGGTTTCTTTTTCTCTGCTGATCTCCCGGCGCTCAATTGTTCGAACCGGCCCCCGTGTCGCTGTAATACCGACTGTCTCAGGTTCCTCGACTATGCTTTGTGGACTGATCTGTGTGCTGATCCGGGAGAGGGCTCCCTCCATGACCTCGGCAGGTGCTTCTACTGCCTGTTGTAAACCTGTCGCATATGTTGTCATCGTTCGATGGCCGGAGAGAGTAAGAGTTGAAAGCGGTCCGGTTTTTGCATCTGAAAAGGGGAGCATATTGCGAATCTTTTGAAGTCCGCCCTTAACTGCTTCCACTGGTGCTGATATTGCGGATTTAATTCCTTCCGTAAACGTAGTAAGGATTTTTTTCCCTGATTCTCTAAACCATGAAAGACTATCCATAATTACGTTCTTTACATTCTGTATTCCTTGAGAAAATCGATCTCGAATTTCTGATAACTTTCCTCCTGTTAAATTGTCAATGAAAGTAAATCCAGCGGTATAATACCCCTTTACTCCTTCGATTGCTGCGGCTGCAACTCCCTGTATGCCTCCACCGTGTGCCTCATATGCTGCTTTCATATTACCGAGCTTTTCTGAAACAGTCGCGCTCGCTGCTTCCATAACTGTTCCTATTACGTTACCGATACCATGAAATACCGTTTTGGCTACTTCTAAGGCTGCCCCTAATTTTTCGCCGACTGCACTGACGATATTATCAACTAAATTTCGAAACCATTCGCATTTATTGTAAAGTAAAACAATGCCTGCGATTAAAGCAACAATACCGATGACTACCCACGTGATCGGATTCGCAAGGAGCGCCGCCGTGAAGCTCCATACGCTCGTTATAAGTGGCCCGAGGGCTGTCGATGCTGTTGTGAGCGCCTGTTTTGCCATTCCGACGAGTCCGGTCGCCATGCTCTTTAAGGCGTTGACTCCGCTAATTGCGGCGGTCTTTGCCATGCTTGTAATATTAAGTGCAACATTTTTGACGCTGTTGATCGCCCCGGCTCCGGAGTTTGTAATGAGTGAAAAGCCCTTTTTGACACCGTCCCCGGCATACATGCCATATATTCGCACGGTGTCAAGCAACCCGGGAAGCTTTTTTATCGTTCCTATAAATCCAGTTACGAACCCCGCCGTCTTTGTGAACACAAGGCCCACACCTCCGACGGCTGCGATCACTGACCCGGCGACCGTAAGGAATCCGCCCAGGCAGAGAACAACGAGCATAATGATCCGGACGAGCTCCTGATGGTTCTGAACCCACTCGGCCCCCTTTGCGATAAACTCCCCGACCTTTCCCATGACTGTATTGACAGTGGGAAGGAGGCTGTTTCCGAGGTCTTCCGTGACGTTGTGTATCTGTTGTTGGAGCCGCTGGAACTTCTCCGGCTCCGTTTCGTTGATTGCCGTCGCCATCTCAGTGGCGACGCCTATCCCTCCGCCCATTGAATCATAGAGGGAGAGGATATTGTTCTGAAGGTCGCCCGTTTTGTTATACATGAGATCAATAAGCGCGACGGCCTCCGTGTCCCCGAACGCCTTTTGCAGCTCCATTTTTTCGGCGGCGTCCATCGTTTCGCCGAACTTGCCCCGGAGCTGCTCGAGTATCTCGGGCATACTTAGGAGCTGATTGTTCGCGTCGGTGAAGCTCAGGCCTAGGGCCTCGCCTCCCTTTGTTGCCGATCGGAGGAACGCCTTGTATTTTGTGCCCGCTTCCGCGCCCGACATGGTTGCCTGAAGCATTCCGAGGACAGAGAGCTGTTCTTCAAGGGGAACCTGTGCCGTTGTTGCCGATGCCCCGAGCGTCTTGATTGCACCCGCCATTTGTGAGCCGTCTGTCTTGAACTGCTTGACAGAAGTCGCGATCCCTGCCGAGAACATCTCGCCGAACTCCATGTCCGAGAGGTCTCCGTAGAAGTCCTTATAAATTCCGTAGCCTGTCGCGAAAAGGTCTGTCATCTGCCCGATGGTCGACTTCGTTGCCTTTGCCGTGACGCCCGCGAGCTCCGTATACTGTGCGACGCCCTCGTCCGAGAGGGACGCGATGCCGCTCTTGATGTCATAGGCCGCGCTGATGAAGTCCGCCTTCGATGTTCCGGCCCATTGGTCGGAGAAGCTGCGCGCGGCGTCTTCCAGCGCCCCGAGGTCTTTCACTCCGAGGGAGGAGAGCTCCCCGAGCGCCCTCCGGGTCTCGAATGTCGCCTCGACCGGGGCGAGGGCTGCGTCTGTGATCTGCATACCGACGCCCGCCATGACTGCGCCGCCTTTTGTCATGCCTCCGAGGGTCTGTTCCATGCTTTGTAATTTGCTAATTGAGCCCCCCGCTGCCGACGAGACCCTCGACATCGGCTCGGTGAGGTTGTCAATCATGTTCATAATGAGGCTCAATTTGAATACCGATTCGAGGCTCATGCTTTAAATCACTCCTTTCCCGTGTTATAATGGGAGCGAGGAGGCGGTGAGGATGGTCTTTTTTTCTTTCATGCTGAAGATTCTCGTCTTTGCTCTGTGCGTCGGCGTTGGCCTTGCTGTCCTCGTCTTCGTGCCGTTGACCCTGTATGTTATCCCCTATGCACTATGGATAGGGGCCCAAAACACACGGGGCCGACATCTGGACAAGAAGAAGGAGAGCGTCTTCAGGGCCGCGAGGAACGCGACAAAACTTTATAGCGCATGGATTCATCGACGGGAGCCGACCTTTTGAGGGGTCGGCTTTTTCATTCCTCCCCGAAGGCTTCCGTGACGCCCCGCTGAATGATCGCTGCCTCTACCTCCTGAATATAACGCGCCTTCGCGAGCAGCTCGAGGAACTCCTCGGACTCAAGCCTGTCGACGTCTATCCCCTCTAAGAGAGCAGGAGGCACGAACCGATGAATCTCGAGCGTCCCCGCGTCGAAAATGTTCGCCCGTATCTCCCGGAGCTTCTCGCTTAGAGTTTCTTCAAATTTGACAAATCGGTGAAGCCCATCATCGAGAGCAGTTTCTCGCCGACGCTGATTGCAAGAGCCGGATATTCCTCGAGGTCTTCCTCGAGTTTTGCCTTGCTTTCCTCGATGACCGCATCAAACATGAACGTCTTGAGCGCGCCCGTCATATCCTTCGAGGCGGTCTTGACATAGCGGTTATAACTCGGATTCCCGGGCCGCTTGAAGAAATAGCGGACGGGAACCTCCGTCTCGTCGTCCGGGTGCAAAGTCATCGCGATTTTGTAGACCTTCTCGCCGCTGTACTTCGCCTTGATTTTCTTTTCCTCAGTGAGAGCGTTGTCCTCCGCCTTCGGTGTGTTGTTGTCTCTGATCTCTTCCATGATCGTTACCTCCATTTGTCATTTATTTTGATTAGACCGCCTTCACGCCGTCGCGGGTGATCCCATTGACGATGATGAAGTCCATGTCGACCTTGAGGCTCTTGTCGCCCTGCGCTGCCTTCTGGTCGGTCTTTGTGAATGTGACCGTGCTGAGAATGTCCGTTCTCGTCCGGCTCCCCGGATTTGCATAGGAAACCGCGATCTTCGGGATGACGAGCTTATAGAGTTTGATGTCCCGCCGCTTGCAATAGTCAAGCAGTTCGTCATAATCGTCGCGGAGGAGGCTGATCTTGCCCTCCGACTTATAGTTTCCCTCGCCGTAGCCCCGGGGCCTCTGGCCTGCCCCGTAGACAACCTCCTTCTCAAGCTCGTCGTTATAGCTGATTTCCTGAACCTCAATGTTGAGACCGGGTATCTGGAAGTCAACGTCGCCCCAATCGTAGGCCCTGCCGTTTACTCTTAACATCTGTTTTCACCCCTTTACACTGTGACGTTGGCCCGCCCGATGTCGACGTGAATCGTGCGGATATAGCCCCGGGACACATAGCGGACGACGACGTCCATCCGTTCGTTCCTGATGATGTCCTGACCCTCCGGGACGGTGATCTGCGCGGAGGAGATTTCCTTGTTCCGAACCATATCGTCGAGCGGGGCTTCCATGTATTTCGCCCGGCGCTCGAGCTCGCCCTGTGTGTCCTCGACGTCGATGTCCTCCTGAAGGAGCGGGAGCCCGGCCTTTCGAACTTCCCGGACGATCCTGTTCACGACGCGCACGTCCTCGATATAGCGGAAGTCCGAGCCGTCCGGGGACATGACCCGGGCATTTGTGACATAGAAGTCCTCAAGGCCGTCGTACTCCCGGAACGTGATATATTTCGCGTCATCGAGAAGCTCGAGATATTCCTTGATTCCTGCCGGGCGGAGCTCGATCATTTTGTCTTTCGAGATTCCCATGCCCGCCGCTTCCGATGTCCGTCCGATGGACTGCTGCACATTGGTCTTTGCCATAAGGCCGCACACAATCCCGGCGTTGTTGATCTCGACTGTCGTGCCGTCCATCTTCGTATAAAGGGAGCGGGCCGCTACAACGGCGATATTCTTGTTCTTGAGCTTCTTTTTTTCGGCCTCGAGCCGAAGGGCGTAGTCGCTGACGTTCTCGTCTTTTCCGATGTTTCCGGCCTCCACGATGAAGAGGAGCGGCTTGTGCTTCAGCTCCTCAAGCTCGGCCTGTGCCTCCGAGACTGCTGCCCACATAGCCGGGGTAGATTCCCCGACCACATGGACGAACTCGAAGAACTCGTCGAACTGCCCCAGCTTCCCGATTGCAGCCAGTGCGTCGGCGTTCGTCATCTGCGGGGCTGTAGTCGTGAACGTGAAGGTGTCCCCGATCTGGAAGCTCTCCTCCGGTGTGCTGGAGTCCTGTGTGAACTTCAGCGTCACACCAGTCCCGGGTATCTCATACTCGCCCGTCATGGGGAGCGTACCCTCGTCGGACTTGCTGAAGCCGTTGTCGATGGAGCAGGTGAAAAGCGCCGTATTAAACCCGCCCTTTCCCGTAAACTCCACGATGACCGAATAAGCGTTGTTCGGCTTGCCTTCGGCGGTGCAGTTCCCGGAGCTGTCGCCTGTCTTCTTGATTTCGCTGATTGTGCCCTCAGTTGTTGCTTTGACCGGAATGCAGTAAATCCGGCTTGCCCCATTCTCGACCGAATCCATGACAGAATCCGCGAGAGGGGAGAGGCCGAGGCGCTCCCGGATTTTCGTGACGCCCATGTTCCCTGTAATGATGAGCGGGGTATCCGCCTTAACAGGGGAGACGCCGATCGCGGCGAATATCCCCGTGCCTTTTTCTGTTTCAAACCCGAGGAGGCCGTCGCTGACGGTTGCTGTTACATCTCCGAGCATTTACTCCACCCTCTTTCCCATCGGGGCGAAGCTGAACGCCTTGACTGCTGCGTCATAGTCCGCCTCCGAGATTACCTTGCCCGGCCCCCAATTCTGCACGGTGCATACGCCGCTATAGATCGGGGCGGACGTTTTCTTTTTGGCCTTGAGCTCCTCAATCATAAAGAGTTCCGGCCCTGCTTTATTCGCTTCCGGCTCCTGTACTGCCGGTTCCTGTGTCTTCGACATGTGTGACTGTCTCCTTTCCGATAATGTTCTCGGCGCTGATGCCGAGCTCCTTGCTGCTGACGTCAATATAGTCGGTGTCGCGATAGACGCCGCCGTCAAACCTGACCTTAACCTGTACGGCGACCTGAGCCTTTAAGATGCTGTCATCCTTTTCGACCCAATCCGCGCCCTCGATCTCCGCCGCTGTGAAATTCCCGTTGATATACAGACCCCGCTCGACCGTATTAAGGAATCGCTCGTAGATTGCCTCCGCCTTTTCCGCTGTGTATTCGCCGATGATAACGTCGAACGTCATGCTCCGATCGTAGACCTTCCGCCTCTTTTGCTGGTCGCCCCTCTCATTCTTAAAAATACGTTTTGAGCCGCTTCGGACCAGGGTCTCCTGATCGAAGAGTATCGCTCCGACGTGACTGTCGGTGTATAACGCGAGTTTCTTTAGGCTGGTGATCGGGGGGGTGTGGATGCCCGCATCCTTCAGCGCGTCCTTTAGAAATTGCTGACATTTTGTAAACATCTTTTACTCCTCCCCGAGGGCGTCTTCGAGCGTCCCCTTGATTTCCTGAAGGTCGTCGTCTGACAGGCCGAGGAACGGGCGGGCCGGAATCTTGACCCTGACCGTGACCTGTCTCTTGCGAATCCAGCGGTCGCCAATCTTGAAGACGAGCCCCTTCGAGGTCTTCGCCCGGATGGTGATTTTCCGGCCCTTCTCCCCGAGCTGGTGGGTCGAGGCGTAGATCGTATTCGTGCCGACCGTGAACCCCGAGGCGTCCGACTTCGCCCGGATAGAATTTCTCAGGCGCGCCGTGTCGGTGAGCGTCTTTCCGCCCTCCGCCTCCGCCCGGATGGAGGACTTCCACTTCTTGCCCTCCGGGTCTTTCTCCTGTTTGTACCGCTCGAGAGTGGACGTCCTGACCGCCTCCGCCATCGCCGCCGTGATATGCTTCTTGTCAAGGTCGGAGTAGTGCTTCAGGCGTTTCATGAGCTTTCGGACGTCTCCCTCGAGGCGGATGCTGTAGCCCATTACATCCCCCTCAGTTTATCCCGGGAGAAGAGGCGGGGGCTCGAGCTGACGCTGAACCCCGTCCGGGCTGCTTCGGTCGTATCAGATACCCCGATGTCGACCTTCCCCTCGGCGAGCAGCGTGAGGAACTTAATCGCCGCATTGTAGCGGTTGAGGATGTTCTTTTGCTCGCTGCTCTCGTCAATCCCAATCCGGGAAAACAGGTTATAGACTGCGATGTCCTTCGCGAATTTGTTCAGAATCTTCGGGGGCCCGGGGAGGGGGAGACTGTATCTCTTTGTGAGATAGCCATCAATCTCGCCGCTTGCATCCTCGATCGCTTCCGTGACAATCGGGCGGAGTAGTTCCTCCCGCCGCTCTGGTTCTTCGATGTAGGCATCGCCGATCAGTGTGTTCAGGGCGTCGTCCTTAATCATTCCCCGGACTTCGTCCTCCGTGCAGTAGGCCATCTTTGCCGCCTCCTTTCAGGCCCGGCCCGTTATGTGGTCTGGGTGTCTGCACCGCCCGAGGCCGGAGGCGTCTCCGGGTCGGAGCCGTCCGAACCGTATGCCATTTGCCATAGACCATAGCCCGCATTATCCCGGCTGTCTGCGCCGTAGATGTACTCCGCACGCATGAAGACGGGCTCGTCGGTCTCTCCGGTGAGCTGGTGGAACTGTACTTTTTTACGTTCCTGAAAAATGAACGGTTTAATCGGGCGCTTCGTACAAAGTAAATACCACGAGTTTTCATTCTTTCCGGCGAGCTGCGTCGCGACCATGAGCTCCGCCGTTCCCTTGTCGGTGTTGGTCGTGCCGTTGATCTCGTCGGCGAGGAGGATCTCTTTCGCGACATCCTCATTCGCGGGGGCAACGATCAAAAGGTCAGGTACGAGGTTTAAGCTGTCGCCGTTCTCGTCCACGAGAGACATAATCGCTTTACGTGCTGCGCGGTAAGCTGCACGGCTCAAGCGAGCTGTCCCCTTGTTGCTGTAGCTTTTTGCCTTCTTCCCGTCTCCGACAACGTGGTCGGATGCGAAGAACGCCTTCCCGTCATAGCACTTATTCACGAAACCGCCCGGGAGCAGTTTGAAGACGAGCTCGTCGGGATGCTGTTTTGCGCTCTGGCCGATACTCTCGACAATCGGCTTGTAAAGGCCGATCCGGTCGTCCTCGATGTCGCTGCGGGGCACGCTGACCGTGAGCTCGAAGTCCTTATTCTTGATGGTGTAGTCCGACGCGCTGAGATTCTGAATCTGGCGGTCGCCGATCCATTCCCTCATGTGCGGAATCTTTCCAAGCCATTTGTAATTTTCCTCGCCTGTCTCGGAGGGCACGAGGGTCGCGATTCTCTGCCACAAGGTTTCATTCTGCTCAAACGCCTTTTGAAAAATGACCTTGAAGCTCGTGTAAATGCCCCGGAGGGCCTGCTGATTAACAATCATGTGTGTTTACCTCTCTTTCTCCCGTTATCGGGTCTCAACCGCGACGCCGTCGTCGCTGACCGCGATGACCTTGCCCGCCTTCGAGCTGCCTGTGCTGGTCGCCGTGACGGTGCAGTCGTCCACGATGTAGCAATCCTTCAGGACGTGTGCTGCCGTGACGCTGCCGTCGTTATCCCATACGAACACGCCCCGGGCGACCTTAACCGTGATGTCGCCGTCCGCGCCGCCTGTGTTATCTGCGAACCTCTCGGCCCGGCCCGCTGCGGTGAGGCCCGTGCCTTTCACTGCGGCCTTCGCATAACCGTCCGCGCCGATCGCCACGAGGGAACCCTCGTAAATCTTCACGCCCGCCGCCACGGGAAGGACAAGGAAACGCCCGCCTTCCGCGACTTCCGGGGTCTTTCTGCCTCTTTCAAGTGCCATTATTTATCATCCTTTCCAAATCCGTATTTTTTGAGGTCTTCCTCACTGACGCCGAGCATTTTGCAAATCTTCAGCGTCTCCTCGCTGGTCTGCTGCGGGGCCTTTCTGCCGTCCGGCTCGACGCCGAGCTCGCCCATCGGGACGACCTGCGGGGCCTTCTCGACGAACGCCTTGAAGCCGTTCGGGTCTTTCAGGGCGTACTCGGTCGCCCATTCCTTTTGAGCTGCCGCAATCTTGCCCGCCTTCAGCGCCACGAGGACGGCGTCATCCGCCTCCTTGCGCTCGATCTTCTCCTTCAGCGCGCGGAGCTCCGTCTCCGGGACGAACCCCTTCGGATGCTTGAGCGCCATAATCGCCGCCGCGACATCGTCGGTTTTAGCTCCGGCCTCAAGGCCGAGCAGACCGCAAACGACCTTGTTCGCGACGATCTTGCCCTCCTCCTCGGGGGGCTGTTTTTGCCCGGCTGCGTCCCCCCGCTGCTTCGCCTCATTCAGTGCCTCGCCGAGCTTCTGCATGACCTCCTCCTCGGTGGCTTCTTCGCCGAGGCCGAGGAGGGCCGCGATCTTTTTGAGCAATTCATTCATAGTGTTGTTTCCTCCTTCTTTGTTGTCGCTGTCCCCGTAGTCCTCGAGGCCGAGCGAATTGATAATCGGGAACATCCCGTCGATTGCCGGGGTATTCGTGAGCGCCGCCGAGTGCAGCATCGTCGCCCTGTTGTCCTTGCCCACGAGCACGACCGGGGAGAGGTAGCGGTATTCTTTATTTTTGAGATACTGCCGTGCGGTGTCCGTCCATTCCACTTTAGCCGCGATCGCTCCGTCCTGAAGCACGAGCTCCTTGATCCAGCCGCCCGCGGGGGCCTGAATGTCTTTGAGCGTCTGGTGCTCGTAGTCGATGACAATGTCGACGCCGTGTTGCTGCATCTGTGCTTTCATCGCCTTGAAGCTCTCCTCGTCAACCTCGAAGTCCCCCTTCTTTGTGCTGACATGCCCGAGGGGGAGGAGCTTCACAATCTCAGGAGCCCCCTTGAGCTCCGATTCGCCCCCGCTGAGGGCGAAAAATCCTTTCATTCTATCACTCCATTCCTTTTTTGCTTTTAGAATCACTCTGAACTGCGTTATCCCGCGTTATAACGGCGTTAGAAGATTGACCCCGTCCGTTTATCCCCCGTGCCCCTAAAATCCGTTGTAGGGGCTTCTATGGGCTCATTTACTGCTCCCGGACTTTTGCCGTTTCTGGTATGCCTTCACGAGCGGCTCCGGGTAGCCCTTTAAGTCGGGCTCATATCTGACCTTTGCCGGATTCGCCCCAAAGTGCGGGTCGGGTATGACATGGGTGAAGCGCCCGTCCGGGAGCTCTGCCTGAGCGGGAACACTGTCCTCCACCTTGAGCCCCATCTGCTCCACCTGACGCCGTGAGAGTGTCCGCACGGTGCAGCGGCATCGGAACCCGTTCGGCGGGAACCATGTGTCCCATACGGGGGAATCTGCCGGGAAGACGCGCCCGTCCATCGCAAGGTGCGAGGGCCGCGTGTGCCTGTCATTGACGGCGTCATACTGCCAAAAGGGGCGGAGCTTTAAGACGCCCGGGTCTGTCATCTGTTCATAGTGTCCGACCTGATAAGCCGTTTGTGTGTTCGTGCGGAAGATGTTATCGGCCTGAAACGGTGTTACGCCTTCGTAGCCCTTCTCCTCGAGGAAGCTGTTCATCCGGCTTCGGAAGCTCTCCATCGTCTCGCCGTCCTCGATGGCTCCGAGGAGCTCGTCGTAGAACTTCTTGAGCACTTGAACGCTCGTATAGCCTGAGATGGTGAAGGCAAGCCCCCGGTATTCCTCCACGATCTTGTAGAACTGCCCTGGAGTAACCGGGACACGTTCGCCGAAGTAGCGGACGGCCTCCTCGAAGGCGGGCTCCTCGTTCCTTGTGATAATGCTCTCAATGTCATCCATGCTCGACCGCCCTCCCCTCGAGGTCGGCGACAATCATCGCCCTCTGAAGGAGCTCCTCAATGTCCCCGGCGTCCATCTCCCGGAGCAGCGCCTCGGCGAGCTCCTCGTCCTCGAGCTGTCGCTTCAGATCTTCAAGGGTCTCCGCGTTGTCAATTAACTTGAGAACCGGGGAGAAGAGCTTCCCGAATTTTCCCGCGCTGGCCTTGACCGCCGTGTCCGCAATCTTGTCGACGCGCTGCTGTGGGTCTGCCCTCGGAGCCGGGCCCTTCAGGGCGACCTCCCGCCCCGCGTCCCATTTGAGGGGATAGGCCGGAGCCGCTGGCTGCGCTGGCGTTGCGATTTCCTCGCCGCCTTCCGGCTTCGGGATAGAGAACTTCTTGTAAATGTAGCTTGTCGGAACCTTGAGCCCAGTCTTCTCGATCAACGTGCCGAGAATGTTCGCCGTCTGCTCGAGGTCTTCCCCCTCCTCACAATCGAAACGGAGGTAAGGAATCCGGCGGTCTTCACCGAAGTTAAAAAGCACGAGAGGACGAATCAGGTCGCGCCTCAGTGTAGCCGCGAGCGCCTTGCAATCTGCGACTGTGAGGTCGTGCCGGACTTCGTTGTGCGTTTTGGACTGTGCGAAGCTGCCACCGCCACTGTCCGACGTAAGCGTCTGCCCGAGGACTGCCTTGCTGATCTGCTCGTCACAATAACGCGCGAGCCTCTCATATAAATCGGTCGTCGAGGTCTTGTCGCTGTTCTTGAACTCGATTTCCGTGCCGTCCGGGATAATGCCCGCCGCGTCTGTTCCTATCTGGACAAGTGCCTCCATGAGTGCCTTTTTGTCTGCCTCGCTTGCACCCTGTGCGTACTTGCCGAGGCGGAGCGGCATCCCGAACACTTCACAAAAACTGACCCAATCTTTCAAGTCATAATTTTTGAAGAGGTAGCACCACGCGACGACCCTCAGCACGCCCGCCCGGGCCGGATGCCCGGAACGCGCCTTGTAACGGTGGACGATGAATTTATTCTCCGGGAGGAGGATTCCCTCCGGGGCGTCCCTTGTCCTGACCCTGAAATCGTCCTCGTCATCCCAAAAGAAACGCTTTTGATGCCTGCATCGAATGTCGTTGACCATCGTCCTGCCGTCTTCAAACCCCCACATGATCTCAGAGACCGCGATGCCCTTGCCGATCGCATCGAGAAGGTCGAGCATGACGTCCTCAAAGCTCTCGATGCTGTTCAGTTCGCTCTCCACAAACTCGGCGATCTCCTTGTCGCGCTCGTCATCGCTGTCGAAGGGAATGACCTCATAGTCAAGGCCTGTGACTGCGTTCTTTCGTGTCTGAAGCTGTGAGAAAAGGTGGGGGTCTTTCTCCTCCATCTCCTCGAAGAGCTCCGCCTGACGCATGATGTCCCCGGCGTCCGCCTCCTTGAAGATGCTTGCGAGGCGCTGCGGCGTGAGGCCGTTCGATGGATAGCTCGAATATTTGTCTTGTATCTGTGCGACCGGGACCTCGTTGAAGTCCGGCCTCCTGACTGCCAGGGCCGGGGTCTTCAACGCTTGCCACTGTTGTTTGTTCTTCTTTTTACTCAATACCTCGCCCCCTTAATATCCGCCGTGTCTGAATCTGAGTGCCCGGCTGATGACTGATTTATAATCGACCTTTGTCCCGACTGTCACGCTCCGCGCGAGTTTGACCGCCATCTCAAGGCCGTCCGGCGCGTCGTCGTGTGCGCCCATCGGGTACTCTGACATCTGCTTTAAGAGTTCCTTATGCCGCTTCGAGAACTTGATATAGCCGTTTTTCACAAAGGGCTGTAAACTCTGAATCCTGACGTCCTTGTTCTGGACGCTCTTGATTTCCTCGATCGGGAGATATTCCCCGGCCTCAGCGGAGCGTTGAACCATGATGTCCTTGAAATATGCCTGAAACTGTACCGTCTCGACGCCGAACTTCGTGAAGGGCTTTTTATACTCCCGCTTGAGCCTTCGGCTCGTTTCGATTGCGTCCTCGATAATGACGTCCGGCTTGCGCCGCTCCACGGAGGCGATGACAACGTACATATAGCCGCTTTTGGTATCCAGCGCGAGCCCGATGATCGAGCTCGTATCACTCTTGCGGGTCTTACCAAGAGAGGGATCGTTTGCGCCAATAAAAAGGAACCGGCTCTCACTGAAGTCAGGCGGAACTTTTCCGTTGTCATCGTAGAAGTCAAACCACTCCTCGTTAAAAGTGCAATTCTCCGGGTCGATCGGGTCGTTCTGTATCTCCGAATTGAAGGACGCCTCGCCCTCTGATATGCGGATAACCATGAGGTCGTAGTAGGAGAGTTTCGCTTCCCACAAAACTTCAGTCCCTTCGAGCATTTCTTCCCGGTTTGCCTCGAAAAACGACTTTGCGTCCTCCTGCCGAGTTTCGTTCGTGAGGTCTGTGTAGATTCGCTCCCATGCGTCCCATAGCTCCGTATTGACCGCGAAGCTGATGACGCCCTTGTACTTGACCGCCTTATAACTCGGATTCCGGGCGACGTTGGCAAGCAGCGCGTCATAGTGGAGCAGCGTCCCGATATAAACGATGTCCGTGTAAGTGTCGCCCGCTTTGCTGACCGCCTTGTAAAACCAGTTGCGGAGCTTTTTCCGCTGCTCGGTCGTGTTGACATTCTCGTCGTTCTCAAGGTCGTCGCAAAGAATCAGGTCGGGCCTCCATTGTTTATGACGGCGTCCTCTGATTTTCTTGCCCGCGCCGAGCGCCTCGATCTTCGTACCGTTGGAGAGGAGGATGACGCCCGTCTTCCAGACGCGCCCCTGAAGGTCTCCGAAGTCCTCCCGGATGGCTCCGTTTTCCTCGATTTCGGTCTTGATGTCCCCGAGGAAGCCTTCGGCCTGTTCCGTGCTGTCCGAGAGTATAATCTCATAGTGTTTGTAGCCATAGACCCCGGCGTGAATCGAATCTTTAAACGTGAAGGTCGTCGACTTCGCGTGACCTCGGGGGGCCTCGATTGCCCTTCGGCATCCCGGGGCCCGGTCGATCGCCTTCGCCTCTGCGAGCGGATTCTTGCCCTTGAGGACGCCCTCCGCCCATATCCGATCGAGCTCCCCGTGAAACTCCGGGGATTCCCGGACGAAGTAGTGCGGAAGATAGGCCCGGCCAAAGTATTCCAGATCGATCGCCCCGAGCTTTTTCCTGAGTCCCTTCTCCCCGGTGAGGGCTGCTCCCTGTTTATAGTCCCGGAGGAGCTGCTCGCGTTCCTTCTGGCGATCGGTTCCCCGGACGACATACTCCTCGAAAAGTGTCTTCTGATATTCCCGGTTTGCGACCGCCTCACGGTCTTCCGGCTCCTCGAGCTTCTCGAGGTATTCGTTCAGATCAATCGCCATCCTTCAGCACCTTCTCCCTCGCCCGGCTGAGTATCGAGTGCAGCTCCTTCGAAAGCTCCGGGTCTTGCTTAATCGCCGCCATGAGCTCGGCCTCGAGCTGCTCGAACGCAAGCTCGGACTTCTTCTTCATGTCCTGCCGGGCGCGCTGCTCATAGGTCTCCGTCCTAGAGAGGGAGGCAATTAAGCGTCCTGCCTTATCGAGCGGCATCTCCTGAAACTCCTCCTCGGCAGTACTGACCCGTTGCATGAGACCGTCCATAAGTACCATCCGTGACGCTCTGGTATAGTCAAGGTCAGGATTCTTTTCCACGGCTGCGGCGATTGCCTTCGTCTTCTCGAGGGTCTCTACGACCCGCTGCGTCGCCTGATTCGCCCGGATCGCATAGCGCCCGACCGCGCTCTTGCTGATCTCATAGCCCTCAGACTTCAGCCATTTCGCGATTTCCTCGTAGGTATTCGATGTGTCGAGGAGCAGCTCGTCAAGCTGTTCTTTGACCTCCTCCGGGAGCTGCGTAATTTTCGAGGAGATTCGCGTGCGTCTCCGCTCCGCCATTAAACATCGACCCCCGGATCGTCGGTTGTACCTTCGACAAGGTCGACCCCTTCCTTCGTGAGCTTGATGACCGCGTCTTTGCGATAGGCGTTATAGGCTGTCACGCTTTTGTCGGTAAACGTGATATAACCACCCTCCTTCAGATAATCGAGATGCTTTGAGATATCCGGGGAAACGATCATCCCGTCCGCAATCAATGAGTTTGTAATCTGCTTTACGAGGAGGGTGTTCTGAAACCCCTTGACGAGGGAGCGTACAATATAACCCCTAATTGCTTTATTTCTGCTGACTTCGGCTTCCATGATCTCGTCCATGCCTTACCCCTCCTTACTGCCGGAAAGTAGCCGATCCAACTTTCCGTTAATGTCGCTCATTTGTTTATCAACGTTGTTCATTGTGCGGACGTAGTCTTCCCGGGTGACATAGACGAAGGGGAGATCGCTCTTTAAGTCGTCGAATTTCTCCTTCATCCGTTCCAGCTCGGAACTGTGCCGCTCCTCGAGCCGCTTAATGTCGTCCGCATTGTGTTTGATTCCGTTCTTCAGCTCCGCGATGGAGTTTTTCACGCTCCACCCCACAAGCCCGAGGGCGATCGTGATGAGGGTCTGAAGGACGTACATAAGAATTTGACCCGCCTCCATGTGTTCCCCCTTACTGACCCGTCTCGGCCTTGAGCTCAAGCACCTTGACCTCAATCAGATTCGAGAGATACTCGTCGAAGCTGCCAAGGTTCTCCGTAATGACCTTCTGAGCCTCCGACCCGACCTTGCTCTTAATTTCGCTGAAGGCAATCTTTGAAAGTGAGGTGAGTTCCTCCCGGTTAGTCTTGCCGTCCTTTACTGCCTCCCGGATCGCCTTCGCGGTCGTCTGTTCGATTGCCCCGACCGTGACCCGTGCGAGGTTCTCCACATCGTCGAGAGCATCATCGAGCTGCTTCCTGAGTTTCTCGTCTTTGAGCTGCTTTGTTTTCTCGTCAAGCCACAAGCCACCTTTGCGGATATAGAAGAGCCCAAAGGCCCCCAAGAGGGAGATGACCCCCAACGCAAGGGAAACAAGTACCTGACCCGCCGCTGTCTGAATTTCTACCATGATTTTTTCCTCCTTTTTATCAAAAAATAGACTTAGGAGCGTCAGCTCCTAAGTCTAGGATAAAGGCAATTCTATGAAGTTTACATAGGAAGCAATTCTTCGATTTACTTCCGGGAATTTTCAAGCTCTGCGAGGTAATCCAAAAGTTCCACCTGCCCCGGAAAGTCATTTCCACATATCTGGCGTATCCATCGCTCCGTAACCCCATAACGCCGGGAAAGCTGTGGAGCATTGTATCCGTTATATTCCTCTTTGATTTTCTCATAGAGAACAGGGCGTACAAAACTTTCGGCTTTTGGGATATAGATGTTGGCCCCGCCGACGAGCTCCGCGAGTTTTAAGAGATTATCGACTCCAATCTCTTCGGCGACTGTGCGCCATATCCCATCTGGAATCATCTCAATTGTAAGCTTATCAGCGAGTCTGTTCATCCTTTTCCTCCTTAGCTGTTACTTGAGAAGTCCGAACATCGTAGCGGCAATTCCCATGAGCTCGCCGACCGTGACAGTCTCCTCCATGCGCCCATTCCAATAGTCCGGGTCGGTGATAACCCCGGCCTCTGTGAGGGCCGTGAGGCCTTGCTGCTTCCAATCCGGGACGGGTGTCGGCTCCGGCTCCTTCGGCGGCTCCACGGGCTCTGGAACAGCCTTATAGGAGATATAGGGACACTCGAGCCATTTGAGCCACTTCCGGGCGAAGAGCTTTGTCTGAACGAAGCCGTCCCCGAACGTCCCGAGCGTACACTCGACGACTTCACCGTTCCCCACATAAACGCCGATGTGTCCCTCCATCCAGACGCACACGCCCGGCCTCTCTGGAATACTCCCTATGTCTCCCTTAACTTTTGCCGCGTTGAGCATCATTCCCGCCGACTTGTCGGTCGCGGCGACATACTTCACATTCCCGGCGCCGCCCCAATAATAGGACTTAATCATGCCGACGCAATCGCTCCCGATGTAGCCCTTCCCGACGAGCGTCTTTAAGTATGCCACGCGCTCCGCGCTGTAGTGGCCCGGGTACTGTTTCGCCGCCGCCTCAATGCGGGAGACTGTGATCTCTCTGCCAAACTCGCCCCACATGTAGGCGCTCGGCCTTCTGAGTAGGCTCTTGCAATAGTCCGCGAGGCCCTGCCCGGTGAACTCAGTAATCGGGCCGGGAACGGGCTCCGGGGCCGGGGTGGATGACGTGCCGAATCCGTTGAGGCCCTTCTGCTTGATAACGCCCGGAAAATCATAATAGGCGACGTCGAGGTCGACATTCCCGGAGATGCCCGGGACGCTGCCCTTGCTTGTGCGCTGCCACATACCGAAACTCCCGGAGTAGGTCGGGGCGCTGACTTCCCATTGAGCGAGCCATACGTCGAACCGCTTAATCTTTGCAGTGTCATACTTTGATGTAAGCCACGAGAGGTTAGAGTAGAGGCTGACGTAGTAACCCGCCGTCTCAAGCGCTCCGCAAAACGCGACGATCATGTCCGAGAGGACGGCCTTCCCGAGGCCCGCCTGAGAGCTGTCCTCGAGGTCGAAGGCGACGGGATAGGTGAGCTTTCCCTTGTAGGGCTCAAGGGCCTTCATGACCCATTCCGCCTCGGCCTTCGCGTCTGCGACGCTGAGGGCGTAGCTGTAGAAGTACACGCCGACCCCGAGGCCCGCTGTGAGCGCCCCCGCGATGTTATCCTTGAATTTGATGTCATAGTCACACGGCCCGCCCTTCAGCTTTCCGCGCCCGAGGCGCATCATGACGAACGAGATGCCCGCGCCCTTGACCTGTGTCCAGTTGATTGTTCCCTGCCATTTACTGACGTCGATGCCTTTTGCAATTACTTTCATGTTGTCTTTTCCTCCTGTTCTTGTTTTGCCATCCTGCGCCGCTCATTCTCCTCCACTTTGCGGGTGAGCTCGAGGAACTCCTCCATCTGACGGAGGCTGAGCGCTTCCTTTGCAAGGTTGAGCTCCTGCGCGAGCTGGTAGGTGTTCATCGCCTCGAGGAGTTCCCGCTCCTCCTTCTTCATCGGCTCCCCGAGTTTTTCGTGAGCCGCTGCGATCTCTCTGATCGCCAGTTCATAAGTTTTCATTTACATCCTCCTTTTATAACTTCAGAATCGGGATCACGACGTTATCGATATATTCCCCGATCTTATATTCGCTGTGTCCTTCTTCTTCGAGTGCTTTCATATACTTTTGTGTCTCAACCGCAATCTTCAGGAGTTTTAAAACTCCGATCTGTTCCTCCGAAACACGGAGCATATCCTTTGATACCATGCAGCCGATCGCCTCACGAAGGTAACGGGCTGCGGAAATGACATCCATTTCCTCAAACTCGCCCACAACTTCCTGGGCGAATTTCTTCCGATTGAGTCGGGGCTTGTCAGGCGGAAGGATGCCCTTTTTCTGCATTTCTTTTTTAAACCGGAGGTTCTCATCTTTCTCCCGCTGAGTAAGCCGTTTCCTTTTTGTCGTCACTGTCTACCTCCTTTTCCTGTTCGCGTTCGAGTATCTTCTTCAGGGCTTCGATTAATCGGTAGCACTGTGCAACCGTGAGCCATTCAATCCGGCTGACCCTGAACATCTTTAAAATGAACCCGTTGAGCCGGGCCGGATTGTCATTCCATCCGAGCTCCTCCGTAAGCTTATAGATTTTGCGCCGCTGCGCGACCGTCTGCGGATTGCCCCCCTCGTCTGTCCTTTTCCTCGGTTTCGTAGCCGATCCCTTGACTTGATCCTTCATTTGTTGAAGTATACGGCATATTTTGTTGATCTGCCCTTGAGAAAGTTCTCTCATGTGACTCTTACCCGTTTCCCTTTCTATGAGAGCGTAGAGGTCGGTCTCATCAAGAGAAAGCTCCGGGCTTTTTGCAATCGCCCATATCATACGGATAGAAGAGTGGACAGAACTTTTATTTGGACTTCCCATATGTATCACCTCTTTTTAAATTTCATCCGGGAGAAGTTCACCGTTGACAAATGCCTGTAATAACGGTGTCATTCCTATTTTGTCTACAGTCACCAGCATACCGTAAGCAATACGCACCATGTCCAGAGGTGATACCTCAATCATTTCCACGTTCATTTCGTTGTGATCGAATTCTGCCGCTACCCCTTTGCTTAATGTCCTTATGGTGCCGTCCTCGTACTCGATCAGAATTTTCTTGGCATCTGCTGTCGGTTCAGCCTTTCTCTGGTGCTCTGGGGATTCTGTCTTCGTGATCTGCCGTAAACTGTTTTCAGCTTCTTCTACGGCCTCAAGCAACGCCACAGCATTATCTTCGTCATGCCATTGAATATACTTTTTTGCTGCTTCCTTTAATTTTCCCATGTACATTCCTTTCCTCCAGGTTCTCCCGGAAAATCTTAACTTACCACTACAGTTTCACCGCAGGCCGGACACTCAATCTGCTGCTCATACTCATTCATACCGGTCTGAACAGTTTTCAGATCATCTTCCTTGAACTCCAGCAACGCCCCGCATGTCTGACATAATATCCGGCGTTTTTGACCATACTTAATAACTTTCACCATCTCTTTTACCTCAAAATATACAAAATCCTTAAAGAATCGGTTTTACGTTCTTGAAATACTTATACTCTACTGGGGGCAACGCTTCGATCTCTTTAGCCATTTGCAGAAGATATTCGACCGTTGGCTCGTTATCCGTATCCAAACTAATAACACATGCTATGCCTACCGTATCAGCCCCACATACGACTTTCATCGGACGGTCATATCGTGTATCACATTGGACAGCCTGGAATTTTGCTATTTTCATCGTTACCTCCTCAAAATACTAATTTTTACAATATCCACGCTTACAGAAATATTGATTGGAATTAAAATACTTAGTCCAATATCTGCACTTCCAACATTTTTTACCTTTCATATCGCCCTCCAGACTTAATTTTCTGGTTTAAGAAACTTTCGATTTTTCCATGAAACCAAGTCTTTCAAGTCAAATGCCTCCCCACATTTAGGACAAACCGGAACCATGCTATAGTTATCACCACGGTACATTTTCTCAAGGTCTTTGATAACAACCATGTGAGGCTTATAATTTGCAATCTCTTGCCGTTGTTCCAGTAAAGATTGTACTTGATTTTCCAGCCGCTCATAATGCTTTGCAATTTCGTATAAGGCTTCAAATGGCTCAATTACCGCTCCGCAGTCCTCACATGTTACAAGCCTATTTCTATAGTCAATTTCATAATGAGGATTGTGACATTCACACAACTTTCTTTTCCCATATTCGATCCGCATTACATCAATGCGTTTTATTTTGTCTGGTAATTTTTCCATGGCTCTCCTTTATCGCTGAGCCTCAAGTTTTTCTTGACTGGCCTCATACCAAAAGGCATCTTCCTGCTTCCAGCGTGCACCGACGGCAATGACGACATCCTCCCCATGTTGCCGAAGAGCATCTTTATTCACCTTCTCCTCTGTGATAATACAATCCGTAAGCTTTTTTACCCTCAAGCGACGGATAATTTCCGCAACAAGCCCTTTGTCTTTTGGTATTACAACCGAAGTACTTTTCCGGAAGCCAGTCTCCCCGAAGTTGAGCGTCTTTGTCTTTTTGCCTCCGAGTTCATCGCGATGCTCTGTGACGAACTGCTTAATGTCCTTCTCAAGAGAGCTGATTCTGTCATGATGGGGTTTTGCTTCCTGCGCCGCTGTGATTTTGATTCCGTTTATTTGCTTGTTCATTTCACCCTCTATGTCGGCGATCGCGATTTCTTCCTCGGCGATCTCCTTGAGCGCGGCATCCACTTCCTCCCACGTCTTAAAGACGGGAGCCTCTATAATTCGTTTTCTTCCTGCCATAACTTGTAACTCCTTTCTGTCTATTCGTTTTCTTCCTCTATGACAGGCTCTTCCCCGTCATAGAGCATGTAATTCTTTGTTACTGTCATGTACAATCCAAGGGGTAGGATGATAATAAGCACGGCGGTCGCGTCCCGCTCTTCCAGCGTCTCACCTGTGGAGGCCAGAAGCAGCAGGAGAATAGAGATCGCAACAAGGGCGAAGCCCATAAGCCGCTGTTTTGTCATTTTCATTACTTCGGCCTCCTGTCCGTTAGAGCATCATCATATCTGACGCCTGAGCGATAACCTTGAGTGTGATCGTTGTCTCGCCGTCCGCGTTTAAAATCCGGATGATATTATTCAGCGTACGGTCGAAGAGCCTGAAACATCCCGTCTGGCTGTTACACGCCCGGGCCTTGAGCTCCTCGAGTGCCTCCCTGTCGATGTCGTATCCTTCGAGGTAGCTCTCGACCTCTGCGCCCGAGAGCCCCTTCAGGGAGGCGTAAAAATCGACCCGGTTTGCGAATCGGTTGAGGTATGTCTTGATCTGCGCTTCAAGGCGAAGCTCCCCGGCGATCACGAGACCGACGTCTGCCTGATCGAAGATTCCGCGAAGAATCTCCATCTTCTTTTGGGTGTATTTGCTGATGAGCTTATCGGCCTCGTCGATGATAATGAGATAGCCCTTGTTGACGTTGCAAAACTCTCGGATGCCGTTGACCCGTTTCCAGATTGTGCCATAGGAGGAGGGGATTCCGAGCGCCCGCTCAATCGCCTCCACGAGATCACGGCTACTCATCGTATCGTCACATTCCACATAGGCAACCCGGGGCATCTTTGCGTAATACTTGAGTGCGTAGGTCTTGCCAAATCCGCTTTTTGCGACAACGATGCCGAGTCCGATGTCCTCCTGTGCCGCGCTGCATACTCCGATAACCTTTTTCATATCCCGGCTCTCGAAAATGTCCGTCCGTTTCTTCAGGAATTTCCGGGGAGCTTCCCCGGAATCACTGGCGTCGAGTTCTTCTCCGTGATCCCGAAGAAACTCGGCGAGTTTCCGCTCGAGATCGGTTGTGTCACTGTCGTACTTGCCCGAGAGATAACGGGAGATCGTCGGCCTCGAGTAGTTGGTCTCACGGGCAATTCCCGCGATGCTGCCTTTTGTGGCGGCAAGGTAGTTATTCACGCGATCTGCGATCGTTCTTTCTTCACCTGTATAAACTGCTGCTGTTGCTTCCATCTGTAAAACCTCCTTATCCGATTCCTCTCAGCTTTGAGAGGGCCGCTTCCGCTTTCGCGGTGATAAACTCCGAATCGCCTCCGGCCTTCGCGGATGCCTTCCGCTTTGCCTCGGCCTCTCCCCGGAACTCCTTGTCGTTGGGGAGTGTGATGACCTTCGGCGTCTGGCTGCGCTCCGATCTGATTGTAAGGTCGAGCGCTCCGACCGCCCGGGCCTTCCCGTCCCCCTCCTCAAGCCGAAGCTCGTAGGGGCGGCGGAACTCTTCGAGGGTCTCCCGGACTTCCTTTTGTTGCCGCTTCTGATTGCGGAGATGCTTCTCGAGGGCCTCCTGTGACATCTTCGGGGCAATCATAAGCAGCTCGGCAGAGACCGCCTCGCATATCTTCCGCCCGTCCCGGGTGTAGACGTAGAGCTTCGTCACGTCGTCGATGTCCCACTTGATCCCCACCTTCTCGCCGACGTACTTCGCGAGCTCGTAGTCCGTGTAAAGCGTGCCGAATTTCATGATGCCCTGATTCCTGACGAGGGCTGTGTCCGCCTTCATGAGCAGCATCGCCGCATACTCCCGGGGCGGAGCGGCCTTCTCATAGCGCTGCCCGTGTTGGAAGAGCTCGATCGGCGTGATCCATTTCTCCCGGTCTTTCTTAAGGCCGTCATGCTCCCGCTTGTGGTAGACCTCATTTTTCCAGCGCGTCCAAAGGTCGTAGAACTCCTCCATCGTGAGCAGCTCCCCGCGCTCGAGCATCTGCTTCACGTCCTTTTTGCGCTTCGCCGAGGTCTTCGACCCGGTGAGCGTCCCGACGTAGCTGTCCATCCACTTTGTAAACAGGGAGCAGACCGTCCCGAAAAACCTCTCAATCTGACCCTTTCCCCACGGCTGATAGGGGAGTGAACGGCTCCATTCCTCAATTCCGATTGACCGATAGAAGCCCCTTGTCTCACTGTCGAACTCGAGTTCCTTGCAAGCTCTTACCTTGCGGCTCTGCCCGAGGTTCGTCTCGGCGGTATAGTCCTTGCCGTTGTCAATGTGCAAGTGCTTCGGCACGCCGCCCGGCGTTGAGTAGAGCATCTTGACGAGGGATTCCTTCAGCGTTTGCGCGTTCGCGTCGATACACATGACGTCGCCGAGGATGCAGCGTGAACGGGTGTCGAGCCATGCGACGAGCTTCGGCCTGACGGCGGCGATCTTGCCGTTCGAGTGAGTAACCTGAACCCAACAATCGAAGGTGTGCTCGTCGCCCTGTACGAACTCCATGACCTGAAGCGCCGAGACGTTCCTCTTGCCTTTAATCATCCGCTGATTCTTCCATTCCCGGGAACCGTTCGCTGCGTAGAACCTCGCGCTCTCACCTCGTAGATCGTTCATGAGGTAAGAGACATACCGGGCGACCGTGGAATAGGAAGGACAACTCGGCCATTCCCTTTCACTGGCAACCGCCGTGAATTTCGTGTAGAGCATTTCGACCGTCCCGAGGTTACGGGCAAAACGTTCGTCGAACCATATATTTTCAATGAGCGCCCGCTGTTCGTCGGTGACAGAAGGGAATGTGTGCGAATCCCTCGGCTTTCTGCAGAGGGAGAGGGCTCTAAAATACTCGTAGTTTTTGCCCTCCTCCTTCTCCATCTTCAAGGCCCATGCGTTCGCCTCGAGGAGACTCTCAGCGTAGCGATAGAGCGTTCGCTGACTGACCCCGAGCTTCAGGGCCGTTTCGTCGGCGTAAGCTGTGCGCTCTGTCTCATCATGTTCGACAAACTGCTGTACCTGTTTTGCAAGCTCTACCGCCTCGTAATATTGCTTCTTGTGTGTCTCTATATACCAATTCAGATCAACGTCCACATACCACGGCGTCGTATTTACTCTCTGCTCTATGATTGCATCGCCTCCATCTATCTTTTGTGCGGCCTTGTGTGCTCTTTTTGCCTTCGGTGTGAGAGACGAGACCGCGACCATGACCTGATCCTTTCCGCCGCCTTCACGAGACTGCGTTTTTGTCCTGAATCCGTCAGGATTCCTTTTAATACGTTGAACAAGTGTATTATATTTAATGTCTTCAAGTGTCGCTGCTTCTTCCAGTGTTATAAATATTTCTGACAATCTGCGCCCCTCCTCTCCATTATGCTATGTATCGTTCAACACGGGCCGGGTCTAAACCGAGGACTTCGATGATCTTCGGAATATATTTTTTCCCGGAACGGATGCCGAAAAGGATATAGCTTAAATATTGCGGTGATGTGCCAACTTGAAAAGCGAGCTCAGTCTTTGTCATATCTTTGTCGATAAGTGCCTTGACAACGAGCTTGCCAAATGGTGTGAGATTCGTCATCGGATATCCTCCTTTCTCATTTACTGTTCTTTGTCTATGCAGTATAATTGTCATAAAATATACTTTATAAAGGAGATACTATAATGAATGAATGGCAATTCCTTACCGATCTTTCAATTAATATTGGACATTTCAGTATAACGGAGGCACATAAGCTTGAAAATGAAGTCAAAAAATGTGCATCCCAATACTGCGAATACATTGACCCGGAAGTCTTGAAACTGGTAAACCATTCCGTAAATGAAGCTTATTTTCGAGCTTTATCTACAATGGAATTGGCATTAAAAAAAACATTTGGTTATGACCCCGAGGTAGTAAAAGTGGAAGCGGAAAAGGAAGAGTAAGCCTCTAGCTTTTTATATTCCTGCGCCAAAAAGCTCCTGAAAATGATTTCCATTTGTCCGAGCGGTCCCATGTTTGCCTCACTCCAATCATTTAATAACTGAAGAAGTGAGCTTCCTTTTAGCTGCTTTGTCTCGATGGTTTCCTGTGAGACCTTCGGGGCAATCGTGAGCAGCTCGGCGGAAACCGCCTCACATATTTTTCGACCGTCCCGGGTGTATACATAGAGCTTCGTTACGTCGTCGATGTCCCACTTGATCCCTACCTTCTCGCCGACATACTTTACGAGTCTATAGTCCATGTAGAGTGTCCCGAATTTCATAATCCCCTGATTACTAACGAAGGCCGTACCTGTCCGCATCTCTTTACAGTTAGTTACTTGAGAAGTAAAGGGATCGATTCGTCGATTGACGTCACATTTCGCACAAATCTCGTCGAGCTCCTCTTGTGTACGCCCGGGGATTCGCTCCTTGCAAATTTCGTCACATATGTAAGAGAGCAGCTCTCCGGGTTCATGATTAAGCGGAAGCTCCTCCGGGCCGAAGGCGTTCGGAAAAACGAGACACTCATCTGCATCCAGAAGGCCGAGCTCGGAGAGGGCAACCATGAATCCGTAGAGCTCATGACGGGCCGTGTTCGGATTGATGCCGGGATAGTATGGGCTCTTGATCTGCTCTTTGAGACTCTTTCTCCATCTGTCGATCATGAACTGAGGATCGACCTCTACACGCTCAACAACATCATTCACGACCTCTTCAACAATTGCATAGGTCGAGGGCTGTGTGGTATAGTCTTCCTCTGCATTGAGGCCCCGGGCCATCTCGACGGCTTCCTCAATAGTCTCAATATTGTCGTACTCCATAGCACCACGATCTATTTCGAGTTTGCCAGTATATACCTCGGCATCAATAATGCCAAAATTTCCAAGGCCCATGTCGCCCCATTCCCGGAGCTCCCGGGAGTTAAACTTCACTACTAAAAAACCGTTAATCTTCTTCATCTTTCTCATGCTGCTTCTCCTTCCGATTCTCGTTTATCCAAGTGGAGATATAACCCTCACTCGATTACTGTGTTTATGAATAATAACAAGCTCTCCGTTCTGCTTCTGGCGGATGACGAGCCAATTCTCAGGACTGAGTCCCATCTGACCAAGCCTGATTTTTTGCGCCCTTGTCGGCTTTTTTCCGTGTCGCAATTCTTCGCCTCCTCTTTTCTTTTTTATTTACATGTGTTATGCTGTTCTTGATTAAGTATTTAATCTTATAACCATTGTATTCTCCGTTCGGAGATTTGTCAATAACTTTTTCTCCGTTCGGAGATTTTTGAGGAGGAATACTATGTCTACGCTTGTTGATCGAATCGAATCAAAGATTAAAGAAAAAGGGCTCAATTTCAGACGTGTAGAGCGCGATTGTGGCCTCGGTAATGGTACTATTAAGCGATGGGCCGAACAAAGCCCTCGCCTTGATAAGCTCATTTCTGTCTCCGAATATCTACAAGTATCATTAGATTATCTTGTCTTTGGTAGCGATTCAGAGATATCTCCAAATGGAGAATCATTACATTTAGATACATTTAAGCAAGAACAAGGGCTTACTTGCGATGGTAGTCCTTTATCGCCTATAGAGACAGACCTTATTGCAATGTTTCGTCTCTTACCTCCGTCACATCGAGAGGAACTTTTTAATCTCAGTTACTTCAAATACAAGGAATTTGTAGAAAGGGAAAAGGAATCTATATATTGGACATACTTCGACGAGAACAACAAAGAGAACCGCACAAGAAATCATAAATCCATCAATGAAATTGCTTAATTTTTTTGTCTTGTTTGATTAATTTTTTAATCATTTTTTTGTCACTTTGCTTCATACCTCATGCTACGAACAGAAAAGGCCGAAAAACCGCATAAATAAAGCAATGTGACACATTTTTGGGGTTTTAATAAAAATGTCACTTTGCTTTGGCGCTATCCTCGTACTAAAAAGTGACATTCAGGAAACGCCAGAACGCCTTGAGTAACGCTGAATAACGCTTACCATCGCGTCGATCGGCGGCATAGCAGCCTATTTATGTACGCTTTTGTACATTTTTCGCACGCTGTAACGCTACGTTAGCACGCCAAGCCCTCTCGACATGCGGAGGGCGATCTGATATACTACAGCAAAGGGCCGTAAGGCCGTCCTCATGGTTCGCTGCTGTGACTTCCGGGACGCGCCGAGCGGCTCTTTTGCGCCTTGAAAACGACGGTTTGACGCGGTTTTCCGGGTATTACGTGAAAGACGGGATTGTCCGTTGAACTGCCGTCTCAAGAGTGTAGGGCGCAAAAAAAGAGCGTCACCGATTTTCTCAGCGTCGCTCGCATCCTTTTTGTCAAAGTATTCTCTTGTCATCTCCCTAAAACCCGCATAAATACAAGGTTTTCCCGCCGTCTCTCGGGTCGTCCCGTGTTATCTCGGTTTTGTCAAATACGTTGCACAGTCACAATGAGCATCTGGCGATAGCCTGCACCGCTTTATCGGGTACTGCCGGGAGACACCAGGGTCAAATACCCCATTGCCTGCGGCGGGGTGGTTACCCCTCGCGCAATGCAGTGCTGACCAGAAAATCCTCGGCAAAGCCGTCGTTCTTCCGTTTTTCCTCCGCCTCGCCGCTGGTAAACAGCTCCGCGTATTTCTCTACCAGGAACCGCTCCTCGTTCACCATTTTATTCAAATGAAGGGCCAGCTGCCGGTGCATCCGTTCTTCGTCACGCTCCAGGACGGCCTCCATCAGCTCTTTGTGCTGCCGCACCACTCCGTCGCTGATTCCGGTCTCTGTCAGGGAAAGCAGCCGGATACGGCGGTAATCGCCTGAGTTCGCATGGATGATGTGAGCGCAGGTATCCCGGTTTACTGCCTGGTAAAATACGGAGTGAAACACGATATCCTCCTCCAGAAATCCGCGGCAGTCCCTGTCCTTCACGATTATTTCCTGCCGGTCCAGAGACGCCTTTAAAGCCGCGGCAGCCTCCGAAGCCCGGTCATGGTCATTCAAAGCCATGAATTCCAGCATTACCTGTTCTTCCACACAGCTTCTCAAAAAACGTTCATTGTCGGCCCTCTGGAAATCGATCTTCGATACCATCGTTCCCTTCTGCGGCAGAAATGTGATGAGGCCCTCCTTGGAAAGCCGGATCAGCGCTTCCCTGACCGGGGTTCGCCCCGTCCCGTACGCATCACAGACGTCTTTTATGCTGAAAACCAGGCCGGGTCTCAGCTTTAAATCCAGGATATCCGTTCTGAGCACGTCATACATAAGGTCTTCCCGGCTACCCATTCTTCCTGATCGCTTCCCATAAGCCCTGTAAATACATCGCGCCCAATGCACGGTCGTACAGGCCGTAGCCAGGCATCGCATCCTCGCCCCAGATGGCACGGCCGTGATCCGGACGTATACAGCCGTCAAAGCCGGTGTCGTAAAGCGTCTTCATGATTTTATACATATCCATGGAGCCGTCGGAAGACAGATGCGCGGCCTCCTCGAAGTCCCGGTCGGAATTGTATTTTAAGTTCCTGACATGGGCAAAGGCTATTCTTCCCTTTGCTGCCTCGATGATGCCCGGAATATCATTATTCTGATTGGAGCCCAGGGATCCGGTGCAGAGCGTCAGACCGTTGTACGGCTTATCGACTGCCTTTAAGAATTTTTCAATGTGAGCCTTATCCGTAATGATTCTCGGAAGTCCAAATATCGGCCACGCCGGATCGTCCGGATGGATTCCCATGCGGATGTCGTATTTCTCGCAGACCGGCCCGATGGCTTCCAGGAAATAAACGAGATTGGAGAACAGCTTCTCCTCATCGACATCCCGGTACATCGCAAATAAATCTGCCAGCCTGCCCATACGCTCCGGTTCCCATCCCGGCATGACATAACCGGCTGACATGGCTTCGATGGATTCCCTCATATGCTCCGGGTCAATCTTGTCGATGATATCCTGATTGTAAGCGAGAACCGTGGAGCCGTCCGCCCTCTTTCTGGCCAGTTCGGAACGGGTCCAGTCAAACACAGGCATAAAGTTATAACACACCATATGGATGTCTTCCTCGCCCAGGCGTTCCAGCGTCGTGATGTAGTTGTCAATGCAGCGGTCTCTGTCCTTTGCCCCTGTCTTGATGTCGTCATGGACGTTGACCGATTCGATTCCAAGAATGGAAAGCCCCGCATCCTCGACGGTCTTCTTTAAGCTTCTGATTTCTTCCCTATCCCAGACCTCTCCCGGCTGTGTTCCGTAGAGTGTCGTGATGACGCCTCTCACGCCCGGAATCTGACGGATCTGTTCCAGAGTTACGGTGTCATAGCCTGGTCCATACCAGCGAAGTGACATATTCATATGATTTTCCTCCTGATGATAAATAAGATTGGTTTACAGCTTCCACTATACTAATATATTAGTACTAATATATTAGTTTGTACAGAGGATTTTTAACGGAATTCCACCTGTTTTTTTATGAAATATGTCTAAATAGCTTTCGCCAATTGCCCGCCGGATATGTATAGAAGCTTGTTTTTCAGGAATTTTATACGTTTTACTGCAAAAGCCGCTCAATGCGGGAGCCGGGCTGCTTATCTCTCACGGCACCATCACCAGAAATCCAAACAGCCCCTTAAAATGGCTGATAAAAAGCAGACTCTCCGGCAGTGTTACTTTATCATAGATCCACTGGATCAGTTCCGGGGCCTTTCGTAAAGAAATTATTATGCGCATTTTTCACAAAATTTCTAAAAAATGAATTTTCTTCTTACATCCGCATTGTCCGATCGGTTATAATGATTCACAGCGGAAAAATCTTACCATTTCCGTTTTATCCATGCGTGTTTAATCAGAATAGATGTAAATCCAGCAATAACTGCGTGTAATCTATAAGCGGGAATCTTCCGCTTTGATTGCGCGCAGTTTTTATTCATAAGGAGTGATTATCTATGACAGAGACAAAACGAGATGCAAACGCTTATCTTGCATCAGAACCCATCGGCAGGCTGCTGCTGAAATTTTCAGTTCCCTGCGTACTTTCCATGCTGGTCAGCGCCCTCTATAACATTGTGGACCAGATCTTTATCGGGCAGAGCGTCGGTTACCTCGGAAATGCGGCAACTAATGTCGTCTATCCGTTCACCGTGGCTGCTCTGGCCCTGGCCCTGCTGGTTGGGGATGGAAGCGCAGCCAAATTAAGCCTCTCCCTCGGAAGCGGCGACAAGGAAACCAGCCACAAATGCATCGGCAATGGAATTCTGGCCACTGTAATCATCGGCCTCCTGCTGACCGTGACCGGCTTTCTGTTTACGGATCAGATTCTCCGCCTGTTTGGAGTGACGGAGGCCAGCTATCCCTATGCCAGAGAATACATGGAGGTCATTCTGCTCGGAATCCCCTTCTATATTTTCGCCTCCGGCATGAATGCGGCGATCCGGGCTGACGGCTCCCCCGCTTATTCCATGTTCTCCACCGTAATCGGTGCCGTGCTGAACCTGATTCTGGACCCTGTCGCCATCTTCGTATTTCACATGGGGGTGCGGGGCGCAGCCATCGCCACCGTCATTGGTCAGGTGGTTTCCTGCTTCGTCACCATCCTCTATTTCCGGAAGCCGAAATCCTTTCGCTTCTCGAAGGCCAGTTTTCTTCCGGCTGGCCGGCTGCTGGGGCAGATCGGCCAGCTGGGCATCTCCAGCTTTATCACGCAGATTGCCATTGTCATCGTTATGAGTGTGTCCAACAACATGATCGGGCTCAAGGGGCCCCAGTCCATTTACGGGGCCGATATTCCCCTTTCCGTTGTAGGGATCGTTATGAAGGTCTTTGGCATCGTCATCGCATTTTCCGTGGGTATCGCGGTCGGCGGCCAGCCTATCGCCGGATATAATTACGGGGCCGGTAATTTTAAACGGGTCTTCGATACGTATCGCCATATCATCGCCGCCAATGCGGTGATCGGCATCATTGCCACACTGCTCTTCGAATTCTGTCCGCAGGTCATTGTCAGCCTGTTCGGCAGTGAAAGCGGTCTGTATAATGAATACGCAAATATGTGCTTCCGTATTTTCCTGGGAGGCATCCTGCTCTGCTGCGTACAGAAGGCCAGCAGTATTTTCCTGCAGTCGATCGGAAAACCGGTGAAGGCGACTGTCCTTTCCCTGTCCAGAGACGTCGTCTTCCTGGTTCCGGGCGTCATCCTGCTCTCGATGGCCTTCGGCGTCACGGGAATGCTGTGGGCGGCCCCCATTGCCGATGTGCTTTCTCTGATTCTTACAATTATTCTTGTCTCACACGAATATAAATGTTTAAAGCGAATGGAGGTCAGAACACATGAATAATCGAATCATCACCATCAGCCGGGAATTCGGCAGCGGCGGACGTACCATAGGAAAAATGGCGGCTGAAAAACTGGGAATCCCCTACTACGACAAGGATCTGGTCAAGAAAGTGGCCGTGGAGACGGGCTTTGATGAATCCTATATCGAGAAACAGGGCGAGGATGCTCCCTCGAAAAGCATCTTCGGATACGCCTTTGCCGCCAGAGGAATGAATGGAGCCATGAACGGGATGTCGGCCGACGATTTCCTTTGGGTAATCCAGAGAAATGTCATTCTGGACCTGGCGGAAAAAGGCCCCTGCGTCATCGTTGGAAGGTGTGCAGACTATATTTTAAAGGAACGGACGGACTGCCTCAATGTCTTCGTTCACGCCGCAGCCGAAACACGGGCCGAACGCATTGTCCGCCTTTACGGGGAAACGGAAAAAAGTCCTGCAAAACGTCTGGAGGAAAAGGATAAGAAGAGAGAAGTCTATTACAAATACTACACCGGGCAGGTATGGGGCATGGCAAAAAATTACGCCATCTCCCTGGACAGCGGAAAGCTGGGCCTGGACCGGTGTGTGGAGCTCATTACCGGGCTCACGAAGCTCCGCCAGGAGAACGCAAAAGGGTAATACACCGGAGCACTGCAACCGGCACAGAACAGAAGAAGCCGCTGTATCAGTATTTTTATCTGCTGATACAGCGGCTTCTTCTTCGGTTAAACTGACCTTCCAAGCACTTCTGCCTGGCTTAAATATTCGCTTTCCTTTATCTCCTCACGGCTTCCGCAGCCGAGAGCCAGGACACTTCCCGCATTTTCCCAGCGAAGATAGCGGCACATCACATCAAATGTGGCGCTTATTCCTTCCATGGCCCAGTCCTCTCTGTCGGCTCCTGCCGCGAGCAAATAGGCCATTTTGGCTTCCGCCCTCAGTTCGGAGTTCATGGCGTAGAAGCGGTCAATCACCTTCTTGATCTGCGAGGTAAAGCCAAAGTAATAGAGCGGAGTCACAAATACGATCGCATCTGCGTCGGAGAGCATCGGGTATGCGTCCGCCATATCGTCATTGTGGACGCAGATTCCGTTATTCTTCCTGCAGTAATTACAGCCCAGACAGGATTTAATATCCATATGGGCCGCGTCAATCTCCTGGACAACATGGCCAGCAGCCCGTGCTCCCTCCTCGAATTTCTTCGCCAGCAGCGATGTGGTGCCTTTTTCATGAGGACTTCCCTTAATGATAAGTACGTTCATGCAATTCCTCCCTCTTCGGTTTGATCACGGAAATTCACGCAATACTTATCTTCATCTTACCGCCGGACAGACGTTAAGTCAATAGATCTTCCATCAGCTTCATGTTCTTTATCCCCTTTTTCAGACAGGGCCTACTCACCCTACGCTTCCAAATACACCCTGAGATTCCGGATGTCCGGTTTTGCACGAAGCCGCCTCAAGGCTCTGGCTTCAATCTGGCGTATCCGCTCGCGCGTCACATGGTACTCCTTTCCCACTTCCTCCAGCGTCCAGATCCGCCCATCCACAAAACCAAAACGCAGCTTTAAAATCTCCTGCTCCCGCTTGCTTAAATGGCCCAGGGCTTTCTCCACCTGATCGTGAATAATGCCTGCCTCCACCTGCTCATACTGTTCCGGCGCAGACTTGTCCGACAGAAAATCGATGACCTGGCCATCTCCCTCCTCTCCCACGGGCGCATCCAAAGAGACGGTATCCCCATAAAGCTGAAGGATATTTTCCACCTTCTTCTCCGGGATTTCCAGCATAGCGGCAAGCTCACGCGGCTCCGGATTCCTGCCGTTTTCCGATAAGAACTGTCTGGAGGCCTTCGTTAAGCGCCCCATCAGTTCCTTCGTATGGACGGGAAGACGGATGGTGCGCGCCTGGTCGGCAATCGCTCTGGTAATGGACTGGCGAATCCACCACATGGCATAGGTGCTGAACTTATAGCCCCTGTGGCAGTCGAATTTCTCCACCGCCTTCACCAGGCCAATGTTCCCTTCCTGAATCAGGTCCAGGAAGGACATACCGCTGCCCTTCACATATCGTCTGGCAACGCTGACCACCAGACGGAGATTGGCGCGCACCATGCGGTCTCTCGCGTCGTCATCTCCCTGCTCTACCTTCAGGGCGAGTTCCGTCTCCTCCTCCGGGCTCAGAAGCCGCACGCCTCCTATTTCTTTCAAATAGATATGGACGGAGTCCTCATGGAGATATTCGTCCTCCTCGCTAAACGCAGGCAGCTCCGATCCTTCGTCTACGAAATCGAAAGATTCCGCCTCTTCCAGCCGGCAGTCCGCCAGAGCTTCTGCAAAGCAGTCGTCTGGCGACGCTGCCTGTTCTTCCGTGAGTATTTCCCTGAGTTCTGCTGTGTGTTCTACTGTGCATTCTTCCAGATGTTCTGTGTGTTTCTCCGCATTTACTGCTTCATGTTTTTCAGGACTATCCAATTTACGGCCGCCTCCTCTCTTCTCTGATACAGTCGTACCTGGTCTTTAAGCGGATTCCATTTCCCTTACTCTCCGGCCGATCAGCTCTTCCACCTGATCTTTTTCCACTCCGAGAGCCGCAGCAAATTCGCCGTATAAGAAATCTTCCGCCAGTTTGAGATATAAGTCGTCGCGCGCTGTATTCTTCCGTCCCTCTGCCAAACGTTTCTGCTTCTTTAAATACAGGGTCTTGATAATCTGCATCCAGCCCATACAGTCATTCTGCTTCATGATTTCCTTGTATTTTTCCTCACGCCGTTTTTCATCCAGGACCCAAACAGTTTCCACCTGCGGAATCCTGTCAATCAGTTCCAGCGCATCTTCCCTTGTAATCGCTCTGCGCAGGGAGCTTTTTTCGTTATCCACCGGCGTATAAATGGTATTTTTCTGTGCATAGAGCGGTTCCAGCGTGTAATAAAGCCGTCCCCGTTCCGCAATGCTGAGATCCAGAGGACCGATCGCTTTTATCACACAGATTCCATGATTTCCAAATACAACATGATCATTTACCGAAAACATAGTTTCCCTCCTGAAATTAAAATAGATGCTTTGGAATCTCATTGATTCCAAAGCATCAACGTTTGTTACTGCAGGTATCCGTCCGTACTGTAGGAGTTATACTGCTTCCTGATCTTCACCACCAGGGAGCCGTCCGCTTCCTTTGTCTTCTCTTCAATGACATATTTGACACTGCTCTTTTCCAGCTTTTTGCAAAAGATGGTAAAATCCTGCTCCGGATCAGCCTCCTTCGTCGTATCAAATCTCATGGTCTGCAGTAAACATGCGCTTACAATTCGTCTCATGTTAAAACCTCCCTTTCCTATAGGTTTATTTTAACATTTTGGAAAATAAATTGTCAGCGTTTTTTTACCGTCCGGGAAAAGTTTGTTAAAAACTATCCATTCACAATCGCCTGTATATTGTGCAGATTTACTATGGTTTTACAGTGTCTGGCCAGCTTCCCGGCCATGCATCCGCCGACCGTGTCCCCTGCCTCTGCAGCCTCGTTCACGCTCCGGGCCTTCCCAGCCATCCAACAGCTTATCCAGCAATTCCGCCAGTGTCTTCTTCTCCTCACCGCTCAAACAGGAAAAAAGTCCGGACGTCATATCTCCGCGTTCCTCTTCCAGTCTGGAGGCTGCCTCCGTTCCCGCTTCCGTCAGTTTTACCTCCATCTGCCGCCGGTCATTCTCACTCTGGCTCCTCTCAATGAATCCGTCCGCTTCCACTTTATTTAAAATCTCGCTCAGTGATCCGGACCGCACCTCCAGAATATCCTGAAGCTCCCGCTGGGTAATGGTTCCACGCTCTAAAAGCACAGATAAGATTCTGGCCTGCCCCACTTTCTGCCCCATATTATAATGAAGGAAATGGCCGCAGGCGCGCAGCTGGCCCTGAAGCTTTTCTTCTATTACAAAGCCGTGACGGCGCTCTCCCATTTCACAGTTCCTTCCATGGGCTTCCATGGATCTGCCTCTTCTGTGTTCCCCCAGTTCTCTCCTGCCGCCATGATTCAGCCGCCCCTCACCCTGGTGGTGGTTATGCTCACTCTCGTTTCGATTGCTTCGCTCGCTTCCGCCATTGTCTTCATTACGGAAGTACGCCCTCCCTTTTCCGCACTGCAGCGCTCCGGCCTCGCATTGATTTGGACAGCATGGGCATGTTGTTTTATTTTCATCCATATAGAAATCCTCCTGTTTTGTTTGTTTATTAGTTCGTTACATATCAATTTGTTAGGTATGTTTTGATTAGTTAGGTACCTTGTAATCTCATCTTACACCTCCGCCGTTCATTTGTCAAGGTACCTTGTAATTATTTTTTTAGAATACATTTATTTAAATAAATCTTCTTTGCCGCAAAAAAATACCGCCAATCACATACATGCAATTGACGATAAGTATCATCTGACTTTCATACAATCATCGAAATCCGCTGTCCTCAAGGCATCGCTGCCGCCTCTTCCACCATGACTGCTTCAGATTCTCCCAATAAATCCGATATCCTTGCTTTATAACACAAAATCAAATCAGGACTAACCGTTTATTCCTCCGAGTTTCAAGTTTTCATCCCCATTTTTCCTATAAATACTCCAAACCAATATCGTGTAGATTACAACTTTTTCCTGCGCTTATGAGCTGTAATAATCGTATAGCTGAACGCATTAACTGTTATGATACAGGCTTCATTCTCCGCATACCAGTTCTTTCCCTTTCTGGTTATACCAGTGTTTACGTTTTCAATCACCGCTCTGCACCACGCCACCACATCATCCGTATCCAATGTCAGATTCTTCTTAATCCGCACCACCCCCAAATCTGTGGTATGCAGTTTATCTATGTTCACAAGCAGTTCATTTCTATTATCACAATCCATCTTCCTAATCTCCCGGACTACATTTTCAAATATTTTCCGTTCTCATTTCTCCGTTCTCATTTCTCCTCTTTCATTCCTCCTCTTCCTCCAGAAGCGTATAATCCCGTTCAAACAATTCCTCACAGACCTCCAGCTTCAGCCGGTTCCACTCCAGCTTCTCCAACAGCTTTTCCCTCACAAACCGTTTGCTCCTCTGCCTGTAATGAGGCAAATGATTCTGTTCGATAATGTTCTGGAGCTCCGCCCGCCACAGAATGGCAAGCTGCAATTCCCGCTTCATTTTAGGATTCTGCTGCGCGGGACGCATTTCCTCAATCACGATCTCTCTGCCGTTCACAGACACGACCAGCACTCCCCAATAGGCCGGAATATGCTCTTCTACGTGTTTTGCGTGCGATCTGCCGATCACGACGTAATTCTCGTCACAGTATTTGTCGTAGTCACGGATCTGCCTCTTCAGACGCTCGTACGTATCCGCATCACTCTTAATCTCCAGCCCCGTGATTCTGCCCTCCGTCACCATCAAGACGTCAGCCCTCGATTTTCCGATATTTTTCTCCTCAAACATCCTTGCTTTCCCGAACCGCTCTTCCAGGTAGTCAAACAGGGGCTCCCTGATATCGCAGTCGTACAGCAGCGCATCCATTCTTTCCATATCCCATAACCTCGTCGTTTTGTCCTACAGAAATTATAGGTTCTGGCTCTTTCCCTGTCAAGAACAGTCGGCTTCTCCCCTCTTTTTCCTGAAAAATGCATAACGGTTCGCAGTCCACGAATCACCTCCTCCGGCAGAGCGGGCCGGGCGGCAGACGAAATCCATGGGCTGTGAACCGTTGCTGTGAACCGTTACAAAATAAAAGCGCAGGACTATCCCCTGATACCCCTGCGCGTATTATAACATACTTTTAAACTTTAGCTGCTGATTCGAATTCAACTGCCTTCCTCACGCCTTCACAGCCCATCTCATCTTCGTCGACCGCGCCCGTCCGTTCCTCAAGCACTCCTCCGCCGACGGCCGTATCACCTCATCCGCGATCTCACTGTAAACGCCTTCCTTCTTCAGGCGTTTAAAGGATTTCTTCACCAGCCTGTCCTCGCCGGAGTGGAAGGTCAGGATCGCCACACGGCCTCCCGGCGCCAGCACGCCCGGAAGCGCCTCTAAGAATGAGTAGAGCACTTCAAACTCGCTGTTCACATCGATCCGCAGCGCCTGAAATGTCCTCTGGCACGATTTTTTCACCGCTTCCTTCCGGTCCGCTTCCTGCACTGCCGAGAGAGCCTTCTCAATAACCTGGCGCAGGTGCGTCGTCGTATCGATCGGATTGCCCTTTTTAATCTCCAGGACAACGGCTCTGGCAATCTCCTCCGCGTATGGCTCGTCCGCATTTTCCAGAAGCATACCCCGCAGCTCTTCCTCGTCGATTGTGCGCAGGCGCTCCGCGGCCGTGATTCCCTTCTCCGGATTCAGCCGCAGATCCAGCGGGCCTTCGGTTTTATAAGAAAATCCGCGGTCGGGATTGTCGATCTGCATGGAAGATACGCCGAGATCCGCCAGCACAAAATCGAACGGTCCCACCTCGGCCCCCACGCGGCCGACATTCGCAAAATTCTCCTGAATTATCGTCAGTATTTCCGGGCCGAAGCCCTGGCTCTGTAAGCGTTCCCGTGTCTTCACAAGCTCGATGGGATCGATATCAAGGGCGTAGAGATGGCCCTCCGACTGCAGGCACTTTAACATTTCCCGGGTATGGCCGCCGTAGCCAAGCGTGGCGTCAAGCCCCTTCTGCCCCGGCTTGATCTGAAGGAAATCGAGGATTTCCTGTACACAGATCGAGATATGCATCCCAGCCGGCGTACTTCCCTTGCTCACCACCTTCGCCACGGTATCGGCGTATTTCTCCGGCTGAAGCTCCTTATATTTTTCCTTATAATTTCTCGGATGAGTCCCTTTATACCGGACCCTGCGTTTATGTGTCTGCTCCTGATTCTCCATTTGTTCCTTCCTCTCTCCTCATATTCTCTTATCAAAACCGCCGCTCCAGCGCCCTTATCCGGCCTGAATCCCCGTTTCTCCCGGATACAGAACCGTCCGGTCCTCCGCGCTGTTTAACGTTACAATCCACAGGGCGCCGTCGCTTTCATTCAGCCAGATCTCGCCATTTCCCACGGCTACTCCCCTATAGTTCCACCAGATGGAATCCTCATCCATAAACTGACTGAGGCGCTCCTTAAAGTCTTCCGTGAAAATCTCATCGTAATACGTTAAAAATGCCTCCGGGCTTTCTACTGTCACTTCCTGGTCCGGCAGAATCACTTTCCTCGGAAATGCGATCATCCGGGAGGCTTCCGCCTTCTCTCCCGCCTTTACATGGCCTACAAATTTCTTTAGAAAGGCCCTCGCGTCCGTTTCCCGAATCCCGGTTATCTCATACATCTTGTCCTCACCGGCTCCGCTCTCCGGACTGGCAGAATCCGTTTTTGCACCAGTTCCGGCTTCCGCCGTTTTATCGGCCCCTTCCCCCTTGACGGGGGCTGTCCGGTTTTTTATAAAATCCATGATCGTGCTGATATTCTCGTTGGCGTGTGCCTCATCGACAGCTTCGGACAGTTCGGTGTCAATCACAAATTTCGTTCCGTCGCCCATAAAGATTCGCGTAGTGGGAAATGGAACCGCCGCCTGCGGACCCGCCCCCGTTATATACGAAAGAATAGCGATTACATCTTCATTTCCATCACCGTCAATGTCACGAAAGGATACCATATCCACCGATTCAAAGGTCCATGGTGCACAGCCCTCATCCCATGCCTGAGGAAATTCATATAATATCTCATCATTTTTCGTCAAATAGAACGCGGCATCATCATGAACACGACCGGCAGGCGGCGCATAGGAAACGAAACGGACATCTCCCCAGTTCTTCCAGGTGACATCAAAGCTCTGTCCGGCAATAATCCGGCTGCCATCCAGCGTATGTTCTCCGCCCTCTTCCGCTTCTCCACCGGCACCGGCAGCAGCGGCCTCAGACGCAGAGACCGTCAACGGCTCCGTGGTCTGCGTTTCCTCTGCGGCCGACTGCTCCGCTGCAGTGATATCTGCCGTTTGGCCATGGGAGCAGGCCGACAGAACCGCTGCCGACACTGCGCCTGCCAAAATCACGTATTTTATCTTATTTTTTCGTTTCATCCTTATCAAAATTCCCTTCCAGTCCTGCATCCTGTCATTCGATCCCCCGCCAAAACGGGCTTTCTTTTATCCCATGTAGTATAACACAGCCAAACCATGTCAGCAATCCTGTTGTGAAATTTCCCCGGCCTCCGTACCGGAACGCGGCTGCTTCAGCAGCAAAGCTTTCTCAGCACAAAAACGGCGGAGGCCAGCACGCCTCCGCCATTTCACACGTTTCATTTTACGCAATATATAAAATCTCCGCATCGCCCAGCGTTCTCTTTATCTCCTCCCGCAGGAATTTCTCCGCATCCGCCCTCACCTCCGGCCGGTAGCAGTACTTTCCCCGGCCGCGTCCCGTCATGAGTTCCTTGTCGTAAAGCTCCGGCGCAGCCGGAAATGCCTCTCCGTTGATCGCCCGATGCACAAAGCTGTATGTCATCAGGATAACCTCCAGAAACATCTCCCGCTTCATTTTCGGCGAGAGGTGGTCTCTCAGCGTCTCAAGCAGCGTCCGGTACTCCTCTTTCCAGCCTTCCATGATGATGACCGGAGCGATCAGCAGGCCGCAGGGATAACCGGCGTCACACATCCGGTTTACCGCGTCGATCCGCTGCATCAGAGATGATGTCCCCAGCTCAATTCTGCTGATGATGGGCTGCGGATTCACACTCATGCGGAAAATTGATTTTCCCCGGTGATCCAGGTTCAGCAGCGGATCCACCATGTGAAATTTCGTCGGAAATGTAATATGGCCGCGTCCTCTTTCAGCAAACTGTGTGATCGTCCACTCCAGATTCCCCGTAATGGTATTTTCCAGCACAAGGTCGCTGTTGCTGCCGATCTCGAAGGTTTTCTCGGTATCGCTGCTGAAAGACACCTTGATCAGCCGGTCCATCATCTGCTCCCGGTTGACAAAAAGCCGCAGATACGAGCACTTATTGTAATTGCAGACCAGGTAGCAGTACAGGCACATGGCACTGCATCCGGAAGAGGTATAGGGAACCAGATAATCGGATACCTTATGGTTCTCCACATACTTATGCGTCTTCCTGATTCCAATGATCAGGTTCCGCTTCATCCGCCCGAATTCCTTATTGGACTTCTCCTGCATCTCGGGAATTCGGTTGTGGCTCTCTATGGGAATCCACGGCAGTTCTTTAAGCTGTTCCTTTAACTCCTTTCCCAACTGGTAATTCAAGATCTCCGGCTCATAATAAACTTCATTAAAATGCTGCATACCGTCTCCGTTTCCTCCGGCTCACTTCCCACCGGAACGTTTTCTAACAGTATGCAGCAATGGCAAAAAATTATTCTTTTTTTATGGCATCCGGCCTCTATCTGCTCTTATAAAGATCGGCCGTATAATTCTCCATCGGATTCCAGTTTTTGAATTCAAAGTCATCGGCGGACACATCGGCGCCCTTCGCCTTAGCGGCATCGATGGCTCTCAGCCACTCTTCCTGTGTCTTGTCGGAAAGTGTCTTTAACTCCGTCTTATAATCGATGTTCTGCGCCAGAATACCCTGGGCGATTTCCCCGAGTCCCGGAGTGATCGCGGAAACTTCTGCATAAACGTCAGCTGTGGCCGGATTTCCCACGATCGGATCTGGTGCCAGCGCCGCTTCCTCGTTGTTTAAATTGTAATACTGAAGCATAACGTCGTCGGTCATATGAGCCTTGTTGGCCGCGTCGATTACCGATACAAATCCACCATCTTCCACAAGGCCCGCCTGATAATCCTCAGAATAGAGCGCGGTTAAATACTTGGCCGCCACATCCGGATGCTTGCAGTTTGCGGAAATTCCCATCCATGGCTGCGCTCCGATATAAGGAAGCTTGCCCTTCATTCCATCGTCCGGTGCCGGAAGCGCCATAACACCAAAATCCAGATCCGGGTTATCCTTGCGCCATGTGGAGATACACCATGCGCCCTGAATGATAAACGCCGCCTGATTCTGTGCAAACAGTGCGCGGGCCTCCGGTGCCTTGATGGAAACGGTATCCGGATGGAAGCATCCCTCTTTCACCAGTGTATCATAGAAATCAAAGGCACTCTGCATCGCCTCGGAATTCAGCGTATTCTGCCCATCCACCAGAATCATCTGGGAAATGTCGCTGCACTTGCCGCCATCCAGGCTGGCCAGGGAGCGAAGCGCCAGCTCCAGACGGTTCGCCTGTGCGCCGCTGTCGATGATTCCAAAATACTTGCCATTTCCGGCGTCGCTTATCTTCCTGCACACGTCGATAAACTCGCTGCGGGTTTTCGGGAGCTGGCTCTCATCGATGCCCGCCTCTTTTAACACATTCTTATTGTAAAATACAAGGGTATTGATGATATTTGCTGATTCCGGAAGCACATACGTCTTGCCGTCAATGGTCGTGATTCCTTCATTCAGAGCGCCATCCGCAAACGTATTCAGGAAATCATCGGATACGTAATCATTCATTGGCATAAACCAGTTTTCCTTCAGGGCCGCGCTCAGCTTCATGCCGGAGGGAAGCGGGAATAAATCCGGTGCGTTCCCCGCCTTGATGGCGGAAATGACGGTCTCCTTGAACTGATCCGCAGTCAGAACCGTGTACTCGATCGTGACGTTGGGATTCTCCTCCATAAATTTCTTGTGGAAAGCCTCCCTGCGCTCCTTCGTACTGTCACTCCAGTCGATGATCTTTAGTGTCACCTTTTCATCTGTCGGCGTATCCACGGCTTCGGTCTCTTCCTTTGCCTCTGTCACGGCTGCCGTCGTATTCGCGTCATCCTTTGTCTGCACCTTGACTCCGCAGGCGCTTAAGGATCCGGCCATAAGCACAGCCAGCACCGCCGCAAGGGCTCTCTTCACTTTTCTCATAAATATATCCTCCTTTATTTGATTTTCTTAACTCTTTACAGCTCCGGCGATACCATCTACAAAATACTTCTGCAGTGCGATGAACACGCAGATAACCGGCACGATTGCAATGCTGGCGCCGGCGGCGATACCGGTCCAGTCAACGACATTTTCGCCTCGTAAGGCGTAGAGTCCCACAGCGAGTGTCCGCAGGGACGGATTGTTAAGCGTAATGATAAGGGGCAGCAAAAAGGAGTTCCATGTCCAGATAAACTGCATGATCACTACGGTTACCATGATCGGCTTGGCAAGCGGGAACATGACGCTGCCATACGTCTGAACGAAATTAGCGCCATCAATGGTGGCCGCCTCTTCCATCTCTCCCGGAATCGAAGCATAGAAGCTGGAAAACAGCATCAGGAAGATGACATGGCCGCCGCCCGACTCCGCCAGAATCAGACCCACCAGACTCTGTGACAGGCCGATGTTTTTTAACAGCTCATAGATCGGGATCACGGTAAATACCAGGGGGATCGTGATGCTGGCCATGAATATCTTCATGATTAAGCCCTTTCCCACAAAGGAGTAGCGGCCCATGACGTATCCGGCCAGGGAGGTGCTTAAGAGTACGATCACCACAACCGATACCGTTACGATGATAGAATTTTTAAAGTAGATGCCGAAATTCGCATTATTCCATGCGCGGATAAAATTGTCCAGGTTAAAGGACTGGGGAATCAGATTCAGCCCGCTAGCGAAAAATTCATTCTGCGTCTTGAAGGAAGCCGAAATCATCCAGAGAAACGGGTAGACCCACAGAAACGAAGCCACCGCCAGGACTGCGTAGAGGACCGTCTTCCCCACCTTGTTTAAAATCGATGTTTTTTCCATATGCCCCTCCTATATCGCGTTTTTCTTCTGAAACGCCGTCTTCACCACATTGCCCACCGTTCCGATCACCACGACAATGATTCCAAAGGTCATGGCTGCGGCACTGGCGTAACCCAGCCGAGGCATTCCGCTGCTGCTGGCATAGGCCGTCCGGTATACGAAGGTAGCCGCCACATCCGTGGAGTAAAACGGTCCGCCATTGGTCATGGTCTGAATCAGGTCGAATACCTTTAATGAGCTGATGATACAGAGTACGGTAATCACGCCGCCGATCGGAATGATCAGAGGAAATACCACATGGAGAAATGTCTGCCACTTGTTCGCACCGTCGATGGTCGCCGCCTCATATACGTCCTGGGATACGCTCTGCAGCGCCGCCAGCCAGTAGATCATAAAGGTACCGGAATCCTTCCAGACACCGATGAGCACTACCACGATCAGCGCCGTGTTGGCATTGCCCAGCCAGTTTAATCCCCTCACTCCAAAGAGAGACAGAAACTGGTTGATGGAGCCTGTTCCGCCGAAGATGAACATCATGATAATTCCCACGATGGAAGCCGTCGTAATAACTGGCAGGAAGAACACAGTTCTGAAAAATGTGGCGCCCTTCTTTAATATACTGTTAAAGATATAGGCCAGGGCCAGAGAAATCACCAGCTGCAGCGGAACGGCCATGAGCATGTACTTGAAGCTGTTAGCCACCGCATTAAAAAAGTATTTGTCCTGTAACAGCTCTTTAAAGTTGTCCAGTCCGACGAACAGGGCGCTTGATGTCATTCCCGACCAGTCCAGAGTCGAATAAAAAATACTGGAGAGTATCGGATACCCCTGAAACAATATGTAGAGTATCAGTGTGGGAATCATAAAGATCCAGCACCACATGTTTATGCGCCTTCTCTGCTTCTTTCTGCGGTCCACTGTTCTGGCCGGCGAAGCGGCTGAAAACTGTCCTTTCATGGAAAGCCCTCTCTTTCTTCCTGTTTAATTATTTTTTATAATCAATTAGGCATTGCTTTTGCTGGTTACAATATAACACTTTTCCGCATGACACGCAATATAAAATCAAAAAATAAAGTGTTTTTGTTTATTATATCACTTTTAAAGAAATTTTATTGTGCACTTTACACATATATTTTTATTCTTTCTTTTTGTTATAATAGTTATAAAATATAATCAATCAACCAGATACATTACAGGAGGATTTCCATGACGATCAACATTTTATATCCCTCACATTCCGGTTCGCCTGTCGCCTTTGCCGCACAGGAGCTGTCCCGGTGCCTGGCGGAAATAGTTGCGGATTCAATAATTATACTTAATAACCAGAATTGCGGGCCGGATGACGTCACGCTGCGGCTCGATTCGCTGGGAAACCCGAAAAACAGCGAGGACGCTTACTCCATCGACGTCGCCTCAGCCGGAGGAAGCATCTCGGGAAGCAATGACCGCAGCGTCCTTCTCGGCGTCTACAAATACTTATGGCTCCTTGGCTGCCGTTTTCCCGCTCCCGGTCAGAAGCATGAATACATACCTTCCTTATATAAGAAAGAACAGCTCGCCGCCTGCTGCCGGAAGAAAGCCGCGCTGCGCCACCGGGGCGTCTGTATCGAGGGAGCCAACTCACTGGAGAATATTCTGGACTTCATCGACTGGCTGCCAAAGATGGGATACAACAGCTTCTTTCTCCAGTTTCAGCTTCCCTATACCTTTATGGCCCGCTGGTATCACCACGAGATGAATCCCCTCTTAAAACCGGAGGAATTTACGAGAGCGGCTGCCGCATCCTTCACGGAAAAGATCGAGGAGGCGCTTCAAACGCGTGGTCTTCTGCTCCATCAGGCGGGCCACGGCTGGACCGGGGATGTGCTCGGCTTCCCCTGTGCAGACTGGAAAGCCATTACCGAACCACTGCCGCCGGAGACCAGCTCCCTCGCCGCCTGTGTTAATGGGAAGCGGGAATTATTTCACGGAGTGCCCATGAACACAAACCTCTGCTACTCCAACGAAACCGTAATCGAAAGGTTTTCTGACCGGGTTGCGGAATACTGTGTACAGCATCCAGCAGTTTCCTACCTCCATGTGTGGCTGGCGGATGAATTTAACAATATCTGTGAATGTGAGGCCTGCCGTGCCCAGCTGCCCGCAGACCAGTATATACGGCTGCTGAACCGGATCGACGAGAAGCTGACCAGTCTGCACCTCGACGCAAAAATTGTCTTTCTGCTCTATCAGGAGCTCCTGTGGCCGCCAGTAGAGGAAGCCTTCCGCAATCCGGACCGTTTTCTCCTGATGTTTGCCCCTATCAGCCGTACCTTCGAGCATTCCTATCAGCTGAGAGACAGCTACGGGCCCATTCCGGCCTATGAGCGGAACCGGATCACCCTTCCAGTGGGACTCGATGAGAACATGGTGTTCTTAAGATCGTGGCAGAACTATTTCCACGGGGAAAGCTTCGTATACGATTATCCGCTGGGCCGGGCACACTACGGTGATTTCGGCTATATCCACATCGCCGAAATCATCGGCCAGGACATCCGGAAGCTGAAACAGATGGGCATGGACGGTTATATCAGCTGCCAGGAGCTTCGGGAATGTCTCCCTAACGCATTTCCGGGCTACGTCATGGGCCGTATGCTCTTTGATGAGGCTGTGACGTTTGAAGAGCTGAAGGAAGAATACTTCAGCGCCGCCTACGGGCCGGGCTGGGAACGGGTTCTTTCCTATTTAACAAAACTGTCTTCCCTGTGCAGCTGCGACTACTTCAACGGAAAAGAAAACCGAAAGGATCCGAAAGAGGCGGCAGCCATGAGGGAATTGATCAAATACGTGGATTGTACTCCCGTGTCCGGGACAGACGGTGCAAAGGGCCGCACGGCCGCGCAAAATTTATTTTGGAAATATCTTGACTACCACCGAGAATATAGTTTACGATTAGGGAAAGCGCTGATGAAGCTGGCCGAGGGAAACGAATCGGAAGCACAGGAATGCTGGCGGCAGTTCCAGAATATGGTCTGCGAACGGGAAACGGAATTCCAGGATTGCCTCGATGTTTACCGTGTCACCGAGGTTTCCACCAAATACACCGGTTTCCGGCTGGAAGAACCGCTCGTCAGCACACTTTAGAGCTTGTTTGAAACTTGTTTTCCACATGCTCTGGTAAAATTATAACGATGGAAGAATGAGGTTGCTGCAGCCATGTATAAGGGAAAAAAGAAGAAAGCCTCCAACCGGAGCCGGATATTGGAGTGTATTTACCGGAACGCGCCCATTGCCCGAACCGATATCGCAGAAGAGACCGAGATCACGCCCGCAACGGTAACCATGAACGTTACCACGCTGATTTCGGAAGGATTTGTAAAGGAGCTGGGAGAAGTCTCCACAGACGAGGGCTCCTCGGGCCGCAAGCGGGTTCTGATCGATATTATACCCGGCCGGGCTTACAGCATCGGTTTGGAGTTTACCCAGAAGGCCCTGGTCATCTGCATCACCGACTTAAAAGGCCGCATCTGTTTCCAGCACGCGGAACCGTTTAACGAGGAGCTGGCCGGCAGAATCACCGACGCCATTATCGATGGTGTAAAGGGCCTGGTCGCAGAGTCCGGCATTTCCTGGGATGAAATCGTTGGAATCGGAGCCGCGGTTCCGGGCCATATGAACGGGAGTGCCTCCAGTCTCGTGACCAACCGGAAGACATGGCAGAATTTCGACCCGAAACGGATTGAGAAGGAGCTTCCGCTTCCCATCGTCTATGAAAACAACGCACGCTGTATGGCTCTTGGCGAATATCTCTTTTCCCCGCAGGAAAGCCCGGACAGCTTCGCCTTTTTCCATGTAGGCATGGGAATGTTCTGCGCCAACGTCGTGGACGGCGAGATGTTCCTCGGCGAGAACTACGTGGCCGGCGAGATCGGCCATACCATCGTCAGCGAGGGCGGCCGCCGCTGTGAGTGCGGCAAATACGGCTGTCTCCAGACGTACGCCAGCGAAAACCACCTGATCCGCAACGCAAGACTGCTGTACAAAAACACGCCGAACACCATATTGAGAAGCCTCGTCCCCGACGATTCCCTGATCACCATCGAGACGATCACCACCGCCTATTCCATGGGTGATCCTGTAATCGGAATGTATATCGCGGAGGCGTTAAAATACCTTGGCATCACCATTTCCAATATCGCCATCATCACCAACCCGGGCAAGATCTTTCTGCACGGTCAACTCTTTGACAACCAGGATATTCAGAACGAACTGATGGACTACATCGAACGCCAGCTGATCTTCGTGGACCGCACCTACGCAGGGAACGTGGAAATCCTGCCGTATGCGGCCGCGGATGGAGCCGTGGGCGCCAGCGCGCTGGCCATTCTGCGGTTCTTCATCCGACCAGCTATGGGGGAATAAATGTGGACCTTTCCCTTGCGTTTTATCTATAAGGAGGCGCCATGCTGATAAAATCTGAACCCTGTCCCTGGTGTGGACAGGAAATAGAGAGTCCTCATTTAACCCGCGGAACCTGCGAACACTGCGGCAAGCCGTACCGCCCGGTCATTTTGCTCTATAACCGGTACCGTACCCGGCGAAGCGAGGTTCCTCTGCTGCAGGCATATGCCTTTTATATCATCACGTTCCTAATGTTTTTGTACATTGCGGTCAGAAACAGTCTTCGCAGATCCGGTATTGATTTTATCAGCATCGTATTTGTCGTCCTTTACGGAACGTTTTTCCTGTTTCGACGGCCGAAGGTCTATCTGGCTAAGGTCTCACTTAAGGAGGCCGAATCCAAAAAAGAGTACGGAGTATCAGAAAATGAAGCGAACCTGGGAAATGGAGAAGCGGAGAGCTTTGGGGCAGTTCAGAAGGGGACTTATATATTTCTGGAAGGCCGGGGCACCCCCTCCTTCTATCACAGCAGAATGAAGATACAGCTTCTAAACCAGAAGGACTTTTCTCCCTCTGACTTCCTGGAAGTCACTATTCATATGAGGGAAGACGTCACCGAGGTCTTTATTGAGACCGATGAGAACACACCGGAGTGCATTAAAAATCCCGGCACCGAATTTCGGCTGTTTGCCGGGGATTACGAGACAAATGGAGTCACCATGCGGCCGTTGGACCAGAGGGCCGGTCTCTTTCAGGCAGAGTTTACTTTTACAAACGCAGATTTCACACCGGACAAACACGAGTATTACAGGGCCGTTATGATGCTTCCCGAGGGAGATGTACCATTTCACCTGATCCCAAACGCCTCAGACATTCTGGAAAACATGATATCCGGAAAAATGGTTTATGAGGTCATGCTCTTCAGCCCTTCCATGAAAGCAAGGGACCTTCCCATTCCGGCTTATTTTAACCTCTGCCGGAAGGATGGGACGTATCTTGGCGGAGGCACTGTAACGTATCACTTCGCAAACCGTCTTCTCTTCGAGGAGACAGGGACGGGAGTAAATACGGATTATGAATCTCGGAACCGGTGGTTGTAGAATGACAGAGATTGAAAACAGAAGGCAAAAGCCGGGAGTTTAAGATAACGTCTTAAACTCCCGGCTTTCTGTTTGATTTATGCGTTTTGCTTCTGCTCTCTCTGTTCTCACTGCAATATCACACCAGATGCTTATCCAGCGTAAATCCCCGCCCTCTCACCTCGCGCACGCCGTTGATAATGATAAATGCCTTCGGATCGATCTCCTGGACACAGTGGTTCAAGTGGCTCATTTCCCGGTTCGGGAGCACGCAGAGAACTGCCTTCTGGTCCAGCTTCTCGAATCCGGTCTGGATTGGCAGGAAGGTGGACCCCCGGTCCAAATCCTTCTGGATTATCTCATTGATCCGTTCATACTCCCGGCTGATGATCAGCACCTGCACATCACCTGCGCCGAATACCAGCACCTGGTTTAATACGATAGAGGTCAGCAGTACGGACATGATGCCGTAAAGAATCTCTTCCGTATTGGAAAATATCATCTGAGACAGCAAAATGAAAATGTCAAAGAAGTACATGGACACCGCCACCGGAATCCGGAACTTCTTGTTGAGAATCAGCGGAGGAATATCCATACCTCCGGTGGAACCGCCCAGACGCATGACGATCCCCAGGCCCAGTCCGGTCAGCATACCGCCGAACAGGGCCGCCAGTAGGCGGTCATTCGTCAGATGGCTGAATGCCTCGATCTTCAGAAACTGATTCAGAAACACGGGAAATACAAGTGTGCTGACAATGGTGGTCAGCGCAAACCGCTTTCCCAGAATGTAGAATCCCAGCAAAAACATGACCACATTGAGGGCTGCCACCGTCACTGATACGTCCAGATGTGCAAAATGCTGCACGCTTCTGGCGATTCCCGTGGCGCCTCCCACCAGGAAATGATTGGGCATGGAAAACGCCGAGAGCCCCAGCGCAAAAATCCCATTTCCCACCACAATTCCAAGTATCTTTCCTATTTTCTTACTCATTGTCAGCTCACATCCCCTTTGTAATTATAGTACGCTGTTTCGTCCACCTATCGTGATTGTGGAATTTTCAGTCCGGTCTCATACTTGACGTCGTCGATAATCACGCGCACATCAAATGTGCCGTTTAGTCCTTCCTTGTCCACATTTAAGGTCACTTCCCTGTCGTCCTTTGGCAGGAAGGTACCGGAACACATGGCCAGGAATTTCTGTGCGCTGGTTGAGATGAAGTAACGGTGGATTTCCGCCGGATCATCTTCTTTTTCCAGCTGGAGCATGACAAGCTGCCCCTTCTTAAACTTGGCCTTGAAAATGATGCGGTCGTCTTCTTCCGTGAGCACCGCCTCACAGGATTCCGGAAGCAGTTCTCCGGTGCTTTCTGCCGGAACCTCCGTATCAAATTCGCCCGTGACGCCCAGTTTTCCTACGACTCTTCCCTTTCCCAGATCGAGACTCTTTCCCTCCCGGTAAAGGCTCATCTTCTCGGCACGGTAATAATTGGATGGCAGATGCATTTCATACATTAGCTCTCCGTCCATGATCTCCACAGTAATGCTCTTTAATACGCATTCCGGATCCTCCAGATTCATATAAACCGGAAGTTCCTCGCATGTAACACCATGATTATACCCCATTCCGCCGGAATGTACCAGATAGTAACCATCACGGTAGTATTCTACATTGGAAATGTAGGAGGAGAAGAAATCATTTTTCCGTTCCTTTCCAAACTGCCATACCTGCTCGATCGTCATCTTCTCGGTATCGATGTGGTAGCGGACTCCCCGGGAAAAATTGTCCCGGTTGAGTCTGTAATGCTCCTTATTTTTGGATCTCCAGTGGCCATTATCAAACATCATGATATCGCCATCCGGAAGCATCATACAGGCGTGCTGCTCATACTGCCAGTCGAAATCTCCTTCGCCTGCCGGTGTAAAGAAATAGCGGCTCACCATGTCTTCCGGCCACCCTTCAGGATCTCCGATGATCCAGTTGAGCTCTCCCGTCTCGAAGTCAATATTGATAACCGCGTCCTGGTGTCTGCCGGACAGTGTCAGAGAGTTGGTTCGTTTGTCATACCACACCGCATTGTTGTGGAACCAGTCGTGTTCGGACCAGCTTCCTGATTTCGCTGCTTCCTGCGGAAGTACTTTTTTGTAATCCCAGGACTTGATGATTTCTCCGCTTCCGCGGTCTACCAGCACGCACATATCTTCCGCTGTGGCGGCATTTTTCTCCTGAGTCAGAATCAGGAGATTTCCATCCTCCATCTCGAACTGGTCGTGGTGATAGCCGCCGGGAATGCGGTACTCCGTGTATATTTTACCGACCAGGTCCATTTCGCAGACTCCCGCCGTGTAGTAAGGCATGTTCAGGAGCCGGTTGGAGCCTATGAGAATGCGGCCGTTTGCCGCGGGCTTCATATCGAAGATAAACGGCTCCACCAGATGCCAGCGGCAGTCGCCGCGGTAGTCGTAGCCGCCCGCCAGCGAATCCCCCGCCGGTGTCACAAACATGAGCTGCCCATTCATGTAGTCACTCGTCGTATTGATGTAATCCGCCTGATACGGCATATTTTCAATTTTTTCCGTTGTCACGGTCACGTCATAAGCAGTTCCGTCTTCCAGCATGATCACAACCGTATTGTCATACTCGGGATAAAGCCCCAGCACAGGGAGAATCTGTTCCTTTGCCTTTGGAAATGTGTGGGTGATATCGCCCGCAGCTTCCTTTCCCTTAACGGTCAGTGTTACCGCCTCTTCCTTCTCTGTATTGAATAAAAGCAGGGCTGTCAGCGGATTGACAAAATAAGGATTTACCACCACATACGGATGCTCTGCGGTATAATTTCCTCCCTCGAGTTCTTTTCTCATAGCCATTTCCTGCTCGTACTGACGCTCCACTAAGTGGCTGATTCGCTCATAGCCGATTGTTTTTCGTTCCATAGTAATTCCCCTCCTGTTATTTTGTTAAAATTATAACACTGTCTTTACGGTCAAAAAAATATCAGTTGCTATGATTTTTCTTTTTATTTGCCTGGTGCTGTGGTATAATAGGAACACTTAGTGAAGTTTTTCACGAACTAGTACAGCATTGCATAAATAACTGAGTAATAGTGCCTGATATCTGCGTCGGGTGTGCGTCTGCGAAGCGACGGCGTAGTGGGGCCTACGGCTAGCTTCGCAGGCGTGCTCCTGGCGTAGAGAGCAGGTGCTATGCATGGTATATTTACGCCGGGCGGCACTAGTAGTCCTTATGAAAGGTACCCCTTATGATGGAATCCAATATGAATTACATGAACGCCCTGCGCGGCCTTGGTACTCTGACCCATAAAAAAAAGCACGACTGTCTGTACAATCGTGCCCATATGGACAAATACGTATACTGCCTCGAAGAAGGACTCTGCGCCCTGCACAGCGTCTCTCCAGGCGGCAGGGAACGGATCTATCAGTATTTTCTCCCTGGTGATTTTGTCGGCTTCATACCGGCCTATGCGCGTACCTATCCCGACGATACCTTTTACGCATTTTCCATCACGGCCAAATCCGCCTGCACACTCTATCAGATCCCCTATTCTACCTTCCGGGAATTTGTAGAGGCGCATCCTGATTTCTACCGCTGGCTCTTTGAGACAGCGATCGCCCATTATGATAATGCGTTAAAGCACTGCTATGCGCTCCAGGATGGCGATAATTTCGTCAGCCTCTGCTGTGCCCTGACCGAACTGGCCATCTACGAGGACACGCATTACGTCATACATAAGGATTTTTCCTACAGCGAGCTGGCGGGCTACCTGGGAATCCATACGATCACGGTGACACGGCTCATGGGAAAGCTAAAGGACATGGGGATCGTAAGCAAACGAGGGCATCAGACGGTAATCCAGAACATGGAACAGCTGACGGCGATGGCACAGGCGCGGTGCTGAGACTGCCGGGATTAAGTCTGCTGAGGGTAGAGGCCGCTGGGGGCGAGGTTGCTGGGGGCGAGGCCGCTGGCACCAGGGGCCCGCTGCCAAAACAGCAGCGGGCCCTCCACCTTACAGATTCCTCAACAACAGATCTTCCTCATTACCGTCCTATCGCATTTTCCATCAGAGCGATCTGCCCAATTCGCGCGCCTCTTCCAGTGCGGGATTCCCCTTGATTTCCCCCTTCTCTCTCACTTTCCTTACCAGAACCATCCCCGCGTTCTCCAGTTTATTTCAATCCACATTCTGAGTCCAGAATACAAAACCCAGAATGACATAGTAGC